>SAMEA104315426__coassemble_256_pt1 | contig 47515 bp, 42 predicted proteins | sample SAMEA104315426__metabat2_low_PE_027 | metagenome-assembled genome bin SAMEA104315426 (sample SAMEA104315426) | gut metagenome | biome: Monkey gut; feature: monkey-associated habitat; material: faeces | place: China | collected 2013 | reverse complement strand
CTATCTTTCAAGAGGTTGGGCGAGCCATTTTATGGTTTAGCGGACAGTAATAATAGATAACAATCCAGTAGAACGGTCACAACGCCCATCAGTTATCGGGCGTAAGAACTACTTATTCAGCAAAAATGACAGCGGAGCAGTAGACAATGCCATTTTCTATTCACTCATAGAAAGTTGTGACCTCGTAGGACTGGAACCACTCAAATGGCTGACTGATGTATTAACAAAACTAAACGATGACACAAGTCCGGAACAAATCAGATTAATGCTTCCATATTATTATAAAAAATCGCAAGAGTAATCCCCTTGCGATTTTTTTTGTTCCTATCAAGACGGCTTTATTCGGATGCTTCCACTCGTCCGATCTGTCCGACAAAAAAAGAGGTGCACCGATTTGGTACACCTCTTTTCTTAGGATTTATTTTATCAAATGTATTACTTACTTGATAGCAACTTTTACAGCGTGGAGCTTGCCTTCTACGTCTTTAACTTTCACGATATAAAGACCCTTAAGACCTGCTACTGATACTGTCTGACCTTCGGCTTTCGCTACAAGCATACCTGCAGCATTGTAGAGTTCTATGTCTGCTGCTTCTACGCCTACAACGATGAGTTTTTGTGAGTCAGCAATTACACCGAAGTTTGAATCTGATGCAATTCCTTCTACTGCATCTGCCGGCTTGATACCATTGTAAGAATAGTAACCGAGACCTTGCTTTGATGTTGCGAACCATACGTCAAGTACGTGACCGTTTTCACGTGTTGATACTGCTACTGATTGGAGACGTTGATCGTTTGCATTATCACTGCTGAAACCTGCTGCAGGATACATACCGATTGGTGATTCTGCTGCTGCGAAGCCGTCTGTGATGTTGATGAGTGTAAATGCACCCTTCTTTGTTGAACCTGCTTCTGCGTATGTACCTGCTACTGCGTAACGCTTGCTGCCGAATGTGAATACGTTCAATGCTGCTCCGTAAAGTACGTTACCGCATGCACTTGCTTGTAACTGTTCTATCATTGTACCGTCAGCTTTGAAGTGTGCAGGGTAAGCATCTTTACTTGCTACGTAAAGTGTGCCGTCGCTTGCTACTTGTACTGATGCCGTACCACGACCGTCACCTACTGTGAAGGGTTTATCACCGTTCTTAAGGGCGAGTTTGTTAACTGTTGAATTAATGTTACCGCCGCTTACGTTGAAGTAGATAAGGTTGTTAGTACTGTTATCTGATGACCAGAAACGTCCGTTGTTAAGGTCGCCGCTGAATGAGAGCTGACCGCCGATTGCACTTGTTGCGTGACCGTTACCTGCGATTTCGAGAGCAACTGCCGGTGCTGCACCGTCGCTATCCCAACGATAGATACGGAATACTTGTGCTGTTGTTGCGATATTTGATGCAAAAATCTTACCGCCTACTGCCACGATACCTGAAATTGCTGCTGTACCGCCGCTGACGCCTTCCATATTGAGGCTACCCTTAACGTCGCCTGTGTAAGCATCAAGAATCTTGATTTCAGGTTTACCCCACGGTTTGCACAGTACCATGTAAATCTTACCGTCCTGGTAAGCGATGTTACGGATATAGTTTTCAGACGCATTTACCCACGATGCTTCAACGTTGCTGCCTGACTTGTTCCACATTTCGGTAAGAGCGTCAATATTGTCAACGAATTGAGTAGGAGTCTTTGCTGTACCTTTAAGTTCGATAACTACGTCATCAGCACCTTCAGAACTTGCTGTAAGTCTTGCTGTGTGGCTACCTACAGCCTTAGGAGCGTAGCAAACTTTCAAGTTTCCACCATTCTTGCTTACAGTAGCATTTTCAAGGAAGAAATATGCAGCATCTGCACCATCAATAGAGAATGTTATGTCACCTGTAAGAGATACACCGTTTACATTTACTACCTTTTCAGCAAATCCGTCTTTGAATGTTTCAAGGCTGATAACGTTTGAAGGAAGTTTGATAGTCGGTTTGAGAGGAACTATCGGTTGCGGATTATGCTGAGGAACATCACCGAATGAGTAGTAAGCAATACCGTGGCTTGTAGAATATACCCATGCTTCAAAGTATTTTGAACCGTCTGTGTTAATAGCGATATCGGCTGTAGCATTGATATTTCTTGTTTCATCACCAAGACCTGCGCTTGGGAAGTCACCTACTTGTTGCATACGAGTGAAGTCACCCTTTTCGTCAATGATAAGACGCATACGAGCGCCCTTATAGTTTGCTTCGTTCTTCATTGTACCGTCTGTATTGTATTCCTTACCGTTGAACACGATATTTGCAGAATACTTCTGACCGCCCCATTGGAATTCGTGGTGGCAAGAACCCCAGCTTTCACCTGTATCCACGAATGTAGATTTCTTGGCTGTACCTGATGCGCTGTCGTAAACGACCCAAGTAGGATAACTGTCCTTACCGTCAATCCACCAACCGACATTAGGCTGTTTATATACACGTGTAGTACCTTGAGTACTTAATTTCTTGGAACCGTCTTGAGTAACTTTCACGCTTGATGAAGTCCAAGCACCGTTCTTACGGTTGTATTCAATAATCTTTGTATCCTTGTCGGCAGAACCCGGGTCATTACCGAATGAAAGCCACAAGTCTGAGTCGTATGAACCGGAAAGTTCAATACAGTCACCTATACGAGGAACTCCCTGGAAGTCTGTTGTACGTAAGAGCAATGATGGTTCTGCCTGGTCATTAGCCCATTCGTAAACGCGAAGTTCCTCACCTTCCTTAGCAAGGTTACATGCTACGATACGTCCGTCCTTTGCTTTTACATCGCAAAGTTTAAGAGTACCGCCATTAACAACAGTACCTAAGTTAAGAGTACCGAGGCTTTCACCTGTCTGAGCGTTAAGTACAAGAATGTCTGAATGGTTATATACGCAATAGAGTTTACCATCATTGTATGTAAAGTTACGAATCAAGCCTGCATCGTAACCCTTTTCAGTCTTGTTACCTTTCTTTTCAGAATAGTTCCACTTTTCAGTAAGGTTATTAAGTGGCAATGCGTTAACCTTTGCTGTGATTGCTACAGTCTTTTCAAGTTTGCCGCTCTTAACTTTAATGTAGAACTTAGAGTTAACGGCGCTACCGCCTTCTTCGTAAGTACCTACTTTATCAGAGATATTAAATTTAACTGTTACTTTACCCCCTGCTTTGTCAAGTGAAGTGACAGATGGAGTGAAACGACCCGGAGTGTAAGAAGCAACTGAAATATTGCTTGAAAGGTTTTTACCTGTTACAGTAAAGTCAAGTGACGGGTGTTCGTTAAGGAAACATTCAAAGTAAAGACTCGATGTAGATACATTAAGTTCAGGAGTTGGAGCAGGAGCAGGAGGAGGAGTTGAAGTACCTGCACTGATAGTGCTGTTGTCACGCGGGTTACCTGAGAAACTTCCACCTTGAGTAGAAAGATAGTCATAGAAACCGTAGATATGACCGCGAGCCCATTTCTTGAAGCCGTCTTTACTGTTATTGTTAATCATATTCCACTCTGTGTAGTTATCAACGAAGAGTGCTTCTGTCAAGATAGCAGGAACAGAAGGAGTACCGGTGATAACTGTCCAACCGTTTTGTTTTACACCACGATTTGTGCGACCGAGTTGTTGAACAAGTGTACTTTGAACGTAATTTGCAAGGCTATGACTTGAACCTGAACTCCAATAATACCAAGTTTCAGTACCGTGAGCGGAACCGTTGAATGCATTCAAGTGGATTGAACAGAAAATCCATGGGTCCCAAGAGATTGAATACTGACGACGCGCTGAAAGTGAAACAGTTACGTTAGATGTACGTGTCATACGGCATGTACCGCCTAACTGATCTTGTACCCAACCTCGAAGTGTCTGAGCGCATCGTAATGCCAATTCTGCTTCGTGAGGTGCAGAAGGACCTGCAGCACCCGGGTCTGAACCACCGTGTCCCGGGTCAAGTGCGATAGGACGTGATGACCAGTTTGCGCTCATTGGCATAAACATAGCCGTCAACGCAAACAAGATTATTACTGTAAATATCTTTTTCATGATTAATGCTAAGTTATGTTAGTGATTATTTAAGGTCTGCTACGTAAATTTGACCATCAGTGAATGATTGGAAAACGATCTTGCTTCCGTCAGGTGATACAGAAGGATTCATTTCTATCATATTCCTTGTAGCAGTAATTTGTTTTGCCACGCCGTTTGTGACATTTACTATATAAAGCTCACCGCTGAGGTATGTGTGACCGTCATCTGTTGTTTTTTCAAATACAATTTGACTATCGTTTACCCATGACGGATTAAAGCCTCTTCCGAGAACTTTTTTACCTGATCCGTCAATGTTCATAACCACTACATCATCTACCTCATTGTATGCTACTTTCTTTCCGTCCGGAGAAAGTACAGGGCAGAATGCAGTCTTATTTGAAATCGTCTTTGTATTACCTTGTTCATCTACCACGATAAGTTCATCACCATTTGCGATAAAACTTACTTTTGAAGCAGGCTGAGCAAGTACTGCTTTAAGTTTTTTAGATGCAACAGGCTTTAGGCTGCGAGTTGTTTTAATAACTTTAGCATCTGGTGCAACAATTTTCTTTTCACCTTTAAGTGTGTATCTCCATGATGCAGGCTGCATAAATTCAGCATCTTCAGTCATTTTAACTTCATTTGCATTCAAATCCACAGCGAAGATTGCATGGTGACGAAGACCTTTACCGGCTTGACCACCATCCCAACGAGTGTCGCGAACAAGAATTTCTTCACTGTCTGCACTCCATTGATACATATAGCCTACTCCTTGGCGTTCAGAGATTTTGGCTTTTGAAGTACCATCACTGTTCATGACGTATAGACCGTCATAGCCGAATGATGTATAAGCAATCATAGACCCATCAGGCGACCATTTAGGATTTTCATACTTTTCAGTACCGGATGTAAGTCTCTTGACATTTGATAGTGTACCTTGCTTCAAGGTTTGTGCGAATAAGCCTTGTGATAGCAGAAGTGCACCTACGAGAAAAAGAGTTTTCTTCATACGTGTAAAATGTTATTATTTGTTAAGTAATTAGTCTCTTGTGGAGTAACCACTATTATTTGGGTTATTTTTATTTCATATTATTTCGCAAATATACACTTTTTTTTTTCATTTTTATTTACCCTTAGTGCATATTTCACTATATTTAGCCGTTCTTAACGCTTGTTAATACAACTGTTTTGTAACAAGCTATTATTAATATAAAATATTTAAAAAGTTATGTGATTTAGTTTCAATATTCAGTTTAAGAGGGATTATTTATCCTTCTTTCTCGGACAGTTCAAGCCAGCGCATCTCCAATTCATCAAGTTCTGCCTTTACCTCATCGTAGCGGATAGCCTTGGCTGCAATATCATCAATTTGTTCACCGGAATTAAACGCTGCTTCGAGTTCTGCTTTCTCACGATTCAGAGCATCAAGTTTAGCCGTGACTTCTTCAAGTTCTTTTTTCTCCTTGAAAGTCAACTTCTGAGTGCGTTCGGTTTTCTTTTTTTCCGTCTTTGGTTCTTTGCTTACAGGCTTTTCTTCCTTATTTTCACTTTTCCACTCTCTATAGTCCGAGTAAGAGCCTGGGAAATCTTTCACGACTCCATTACCTTCAAACACGAACAAGTGGTCAACGATGGTATCAAGGAAGAAACGGTCGTGAGAAATAACTATCACGCAACCCTTAAATTCCGATAAGTATTCTTCAAGAATACCAAGCGTCACTATATCCAAGTCATTAGTAGGCTCGTCAAGGATTAAAAAATTCGGTGAGCGCATCAACACTGAAGCCAAATGAAGACGTGCGCGTTCTCCTCCACTTAATTTATATATATATTTCTGCTGGTCCGCAGGCGAAAAGAGGAAACGCTGCAAAAACTGCATCGGTGCAATATGTACTCCATCGTTGTAAGTAATATCCTCCGCCAAGTCCGTAATCGCATCTATCACCTTCTTGCTCTCGTCGAACATTATTCCTTCCTGTGAATAATAGCCGAATTTAACGGTTTCTCCTACGTTCCACTGTCCGGAATCCGGCGGTATCAGCCCTTGCAGCAGTTTTATAAATGTAGATTTTCCCACTCCGTTCTGACCGATAATACCGAGTTTCTCATAGCGGGAAAACACATAGTTAAAGTCATCAAGAATTATCTTATCTCCGAATCGCTTGGATATATGTTCCGCCTCGAATATCTTAGAGCCGATATAGGTGGACTTAACGTCAAGTGCCACATTTTTCTCGCTCAAGTCAATACGAGAACGGTCCTTAAGATCGTAGAAGGAGTTTATGCGAAATCTCGCTTTTCCTGCACGGGCTTGCGGCTGGCGGTTCATCCACTCCTGTTCTTTTCGCAGTGTGTTTTTGACCTTGGCGAGTTCCACGCTCATAGCTTCTATTCGCTCAGCACGGTGGCGCATATAGTAGTCATAATTACCGTCATAACTGTACAGTGACGTACGGTCAATCTCTATAATCTTATTGCATATTCGGTCAAGGAAATATCTGTCGTGAGTCACCAGAAGCAGAGTCATACGACTTCTCTTAAGGTACGCTTCAAGCCATTCTATTGAATCTATATCAAGGTGATTGGTAGGCTCGTCAAGGATTAGGAATTCCGGTTCATCAAGGATTACACGTGCCAGAGCAAGACGTTTTTTCTGACCGCCTGACAGTGTGGAAACTTTCTGCATCAAGTCCGTAATTCTGAATTGTGTAAGCAGTTGTTTTAACCTGTCCTCGTAGGACCATGCGTCAGCGGAATCCATCTTCTGCATCGCACACATCATCTGTTCCTGATTACCGGAAATCACTGCCATTTCGTACTCTTTGACAGCCTTCGTTGCAGGACTTTCGTGGATAAAGGCAGACTCAAGGACCGTCAAGTCGCCGGGCAAGTCCGGTGTCTGCTCAAGATAACTTACTTTCAAGTCGTTGCGGTACACTATATCACCGGAATCCGGAGTTTCAATTCCGGCAAGGCAGCGGAGCAAGGTAGTCTTACCCATACCGTTCTTGGCTATTAATCCTATTTTATCACCCTCGTAAATGCCGAGAGTGACATTTTGAAAAAGTATGCGGTCACCTACACTCTTGGTAAGTGAATTAATTTGTAAAAAACTTGCCACTTGATTACCTTTTTGAATTTAGTGCATTAAGCATCATTTCTAACTCCGAGCGAATAGACTTAAGGCGCTCCACCACTTCAAAACGCTTATCCACGCCTTGTCTGTTCTTCTTTATCTCCTGCTGAGCCGCCTCGATTTTGAGCCCTTTTTCTTTTACGAGGAAATAAATCATCTTTATCGTCTCTATATCCTTAGGAGTATAGTAACGCTGTCCTTTATCACGGAATGGCTTTATTATAGTAAATTTCTTTTCCCAAAAGCGCAAAGTGGAAGCAGGAATATCAAGTATTTCCGCAACTTCACTGATTTTGTAATAACTTTTTTCTATTGAATCGTCATCTTTACGTGCCATAATATCAGTCCATTACGTGAGCGGCTGCATCTGATGCTCGCACCATATCTGCATATTGCTCCGGAGTTAAGTCTTGAAAATAATAATTTACCGGATTTTGTGGTACACCGTTATGTCGCACCTCGTAGTGCAAGTGAGGTCCTGTGGATTTACCTGTATTACCTACCTGACCGATGTAAAAGCCGCGAGACACTTTTTGACCGGGCTTCACATCTATTTTACTTAAGTGTGCATATCGTGTTATATATCCGTATCCATGATCTATCTCAATAAGGTTTCCGTAAGCACTTTTCCAGCCGGCTGATAGTACTGTTCCCGCTCCTGTAGCATAGACCTTTGTTCCTACGGCTGATGCAAAGTCCATTCCTTCATGGAATTTCGTCGTACCGTAAACAGGATCAACTCTATAGCCGTAACCTGACGCCATTTGCTTCATATCTTCATACGCTATCGGCTGGATTGAAGGGATATGGTCAAGCCTGTCTTGCTGACTTGAAGCCATTTCACGCAGAGAATCAAACGACTTTATCTGAGTGTAAATCATACGATCCAGCATCTCGGACCTATCAGTAACGTTATTCACAAGGTCACCATCGCTCAGACCTTTGTAAGCTTCATTTCTCTCAAGTCCGGCGTACCGCTGACTGTCGCTGATAGGGTCTGCCTGCATCATCACGCGGTAAAAATTATTATCTCGCTGTGCAATATCTTCCATCACGGTGATAGCCACGTCAAGACGCTTTTCCACGCTTTCAAGATTATCCCTCAAGCGATTATTCTCCTCACGCAGCATTTTTTCCTTTGGAAGGTCAATACTATAATATAAAACAAGGAATATGAGAAGTGCCACACTTGAAATTTCAAAGACTGTCTTTGCTACATTCCAAATGCGATCCCAACATGATAACACTACCTTTACATAGCTATCCGTCACTGCATCATATCTGTAATATACTTTGCGAGCCATACCTTTTTTAGTACCGACTTGCAAAAATAAGCAAAAAATACTAATTTTGCAGATTATTTATAAGAATCTTTTTTGCTTTAATTAAGTATATACTTCTAAATATTTATCATAAAATGCTTACTGCAAAGGAAATACGCGAGTCTTTCAAGACTTTCTACGAAAGCAAGGGACACCATATAGTGCCTTCTGCACCTATGGTCATTAAAGATGACCCTACACTTATGTTTACCAATGCCGGCATGAACCAGTTCAAGGATATTATCCTCGGTAATGTCGCTCCTAAATATCGTCGTGTCGCGGACTCTCAGAAGTGTCTGCGTGTCAGCGGAAAACATAACGACCTTGAAGAGGTTGGACATGACACTTACCACCACACTATGTTCGAAATGCTTGGTAACTGGTCATTCGGCGATTACTTTAAAAAAGATGCTATTGACTTTGCCTGGGAATACCTTGTTGACGTTCTTAAATTAAATCCCGAAAACCTTTACGCTACAGTTTTCGAAGGTTCTAAGGAGGAAGGACTTGACAGAGATGAGGAAGCCGCTTCCATCTGGCTTAAACACCTCCCCGAAAGTCATATAATCAATGGTAACAAACACGACAATTTCTGGGAAATGGGCGATACGGGTCCTTGCGGTCCTTGTTCTGAAATTCATATAGACCTTCGTGACGAGGCTGAACGCAAAGCTGTCAGCGGTGCTTCACTCGTCAATAAGGACCACCCTCAAGTGATTGAAATCTGGAACCTCGTATTTATGCAGTATCAGCGTATGGCTGACGGTTCACTCGTTCCGCTTCCTGCTAAGGTTATTGACACAGGTATGGGATTTGAACGTCTTTGTATGGCTCTCCAAGGAAAGCAGTCAAACTACGACACTGACGTATTTACTCCTCTTATCAACAAGATTTCAGAACTTTCCGGCAAGAAATACGGTCAAGATAGTAAAGTTGACGTTGCAATGCGTGTTATTGCAGACCACGTCCGCACTATCGCATTCTCTATCGCCGACTCTCAGTTGCCGTCTAATGCTAAAGCCGGTTACGTAATCCGTCGTATACTTCGTCGTGCAGTAAGATACGCTTACACTTTCCTCGGTCAGAAAAGTGCATTTATGTACCGTCTCGTTGACACTCTGATTGAAGATATGGGAGATGCTTACCCTGAACTCCCTGCTCAGCGCGAACTTATCATCAAGGTTATCAAGGAAGAAGAAGATTCATTCCTTCGTACTCTTGAAAATGGCATTAAACTTCTTGACAATGACATCGAAGAAGCTAAGAAAGCCGGTAAAACCGAAATTTCAGGTAAAGACGCATTCTTGCTTTACGATACTTACGGATTTCCGCTTGACCTCACACAGTTAATCCTCAAAGAAAGGGATATGACTCTCAATCAGGCTGAATTCGATGCTGAAATGCAAGCACAGAAACAACGTGCGCGTAATGCTGCCGCCGTTGAAGCTACTGACTGGGTTATCGTAAAAGAAGGTGAACAGAAATTCGTAGGCTACGACAATTTCACTGTTGATGCTCAAATCTTACGTTACCGCAAGATTAAACAAAAAAATCAAGAGTATTACCAAATCGTACTTGACCAAACTCCTTTCTACGCTGAAATGGGTGGACAAGTTGGTGACCGCGGTACTCTTTCTTCCGCTGACGAGACTATCGAAATCTTTGACACTAAACGTGAAAACGGTATGGCTGTTCACTTGTCAAAACGTATTCCTCAAAACGTTGAAGCTACATTCGTTGCCGCTATTGACAAAGACGCTCGTCTTGCCACTTCCTGCAACCACACTGCCACTCACCTGCTCCACCAGGCACTCCGCCAGGTACTCGGTACTCACGTTGAGCAAAAAGGTTCTTTCGTTAGTCCTGACGTTCTTCGCTTTGACTTCTCTCACTTCCAGAAAGTGACTACTGAAGAGCTGCGTGAAGTGGAAAGAATTGCAAACCAACACGTTCGCCAAGCAATCGCGCTTGACGAGCACCGCAATATGCCTATCGCTGAAGCAACCGCTATGGGTGCTATGGCTCTCTTCGGCGAAAAATACGGCGATGAAGTTCGCGTAATCCGCTACGGCGACTCTATAGAGCTTTGTGGTGGTACTCATGTACCTAACACCGGTAACATCGGTATGATTAAAATCGTATCGGAAAGCAGTATTGCAGCAGGTATCCGACGCATTGAAGCTATCACAGGCGCAAAAGTTGAAGAGGCTATCAATCAGACCATAGACACTCTCAAGGAAATCGGCACGATGTTCAACAATGCTCCGGACCTCGTACAAGCACTCAAAAAGTCTATCGCTGAAAACGAAAGTCTTAAGTCACAAGTTGAAGACTACTTCAAGGAAAGAATTCAGAACCTTGCCAAGAAAGCTATTGAAGAAGCTGAAACTATCGGTGACATAAAGGTTGTAAAACTTAACGGACCGAGAGTTCCTGACGTTGTTAAAAACGTTGCATTTACAGTCCGTCAACTTTCACCGGAAGGTACTGTATTCCTCGGAGCAACAGTTGATTTGACTCGTAAGCCGCTCTTGACAGTAATGGTAACCGAGGACTTGGTAAAACGCGGATTTAATGCTTCACAAATCGTACGCGAGGCTGCCAAAGCTATCAAAGGCGGAGGTGGCGGTCAACCGGGATTTGCACAAGCCGGCGGTAAAGATGCAGACGGCATCGTTGCTGCTGAAAAAATACTCGAAGAAGCATTTAAGTAATTTCTATTTGTTTATTCTATAATCATTAGGGTAATATGGACAATAATTATAGCAATAAATCTATTCCGGGCGAAGTTGCTCCCGAACCGGTTCCGGAGCAGCCTAAAGGGCTCGAATTGAATGAACTGTGTGAGAATAAGCATAAAAGAAAGTTTTCACATATCATTTTTATTGGTGGAATAGGATTGTGTGCCGTTGCAGCCGTTGCCGGGCTATTGCTATATATAGCCGACAGGAGTGACGATGTAGTGCCGGAAACGACCACTACCGCCGCTTCTATCGTTGACCCTAACGTAGAAATAATCAAGCCGCTCGGATATATCTCACTTAGCGGAACATTCGGCTCTGCCAAAATTGATTTCTCTTTTGATGCCGAAAACGGACGAGGCGAAAGGCACTACACACTTCAGTCAAACGAAGTTTACACTTTAATCCTAAAAAGTGCGGCTAACAATGGAGACGACTCATATACCGTTGAGATAAAAGAACTTCTCAAAGGACGAATCGAAATAGGTACATATACGGGAGTCTTATCTTCCGATTCATTCAAAGGGCAATACATTTCAAGCCATGGTGATATCCGAGAAGTGAATTTACACTAAAAATACTTATCACATAAATAATAGCGAGGTTGCGTCATAAACTGATGCAACCTCGTTGATTTATATAATATTATTTCTATCCGGTAAAATTCAATAGTTTAAAATAATACGCCTGAGCCCCGGTAATCTGTCACCGCATGGCGCACTGCGTGCTTATACGGTGTTTTCCACAGACAGAGCCTCGCCAAGGCTCCACCTTGACGTCATCAGCTTAGCATTTACGAAATATACGGTAGGTTTACTACTGAATACGTAACGCAATCCAAGAATTTAGGCGACATTCATCTATAAACCCTTTAGTAATTTTAATGAATTTCACATAAATTATACACATTCACTCATATAATTGATTTTCAAGCAGTTATTTTCACTCCAATTCGCTAAAATGCAAATTTTGCACCTTCTCAATTCGCTAAAATGCAAATTTTGCACACGGCTCTTTCATTTATAAAGTAGAAATTATTGAAAATTTTATAAGAGAAATCAGGTAAAAGGACATCATCAAGGAGCCTCGGCGAGGCTCAGCTGTAAGTAACACCGGGTAAGCACTTAATGCGCAAGCATTTAGTGCGCCACCCGGTGATAGTCACATACCTAAAAAACGAACCTCGGAGGGGTTCGGTCTGTGGTAGATGTTTACAGAAAGTATTCTGATTGTTTTTACAGACCGCACGCTCGCCGAGGTGCGAATCTACTATATATAGTCATCTCAGGGTGGCGCACAAAGTGCTTACCCTGAGTTACTTACAGCAGAAAGTCTCCGACTTTCCTTGATAACGGTTTCTTTTTATCCACTCTAATATATATTTTAAATAAAAGAGCCGTGAATTTTCACTTTCCCAATTCGCTAAAATGCAAAAAGTCAAACTCGTCTGACTTGCCTGACTTGCCTGACCCGTCTGACCTGTCTGACCGATTCAAAAAAAGCACCGATACTCGGTGCTATATTTCGTATAATCCTTGTAGTAAAAAAAACAACAGGGAGGCATTTGTTTATTATTTTCTCAATATTCATTAACTTAATATGGCTTAGGTCATATCCCTCGTAAAAGTTATTCTCTTTACGGATTATACAACATAAAGCAAACTATGGGGATAACCAAATATCATTCCCGCATCACTGCGAAACGTATTCCTTGCCTGCCTCCCTGATGTTTTGTTTTTATTAGTTACCGGGAGTGAAACCAATCACTCCCGGCTGAGTTTTGTTTTATTGCTTGGTTAATGCAATGTATTATGCGTTACCGTTATCTGCATCTACGTTAGTTTCAGCGCCTTTTGCAAAGTCGTCAACAGTAACATTGAATTCGATTGGGATAAGAACGTCGTTACCTTCTTCATCGTAACCTGCGTGTCCCTTTTCAGAGAATACGAATGTGTAGATGTATTTTTTACCTACTTGCCAATTAATGTCAACAGGAATGTAGATGTATTTGTTGTATAGAGTAACATCGTCTGCAGTTGCTTTAGAACCATCTCCTTTTGCTACGTTCTTAACAAGACATTTAACTTTGAAGTATGCTTTATCCCCCCATTTATTTGTTTGATCGTAAGCAGCAGGACCAAGTTCTTGAGGAAGAACGATGAGTGATTTAATGATGTTTGCTTTTTCGTTAAGTTTCTCAGCACCTTCACCGGTAGCAGTACCTTCATTGTTAGTCAAGTTAACAAGTACACCATCACCAAGAACTGGAACAGCAGTGAATTCGCCTGTTGTAGTTTCAGCAGCAGTAGTACCCAGACCTGACCATTTACCGAAACTTGGGTCGTTATCAGCTATAACACCTGTTTGTTGGTGTTTGTCATTAAGTGACTTGTCATCAGTTACTTCAGTTGGGAAAGTGAAAGTACCAGTAGTGTTAAGGTTGGCAACTTGAACTTCAGAGATTTCAACATAGATGTTTTTGTTCTTGTTTTGAGCCTTGAAAACAACTTGTGAAAGTGCGTGGCGGAAGTTAAGTGTTGCAACACATTTGTTATTCTGAACGTTCTTAGTTGCTTTAGTGTAAGCGTAAAGAAGGTCTTGTTGTTCAGCAGCCACAGTCTTTACCGGTTTTTCTGCAGTAAAAGCGATAGTAGGAGTACCATCATTCCATGCAACGTCAGCGAAAACATCACCATTGTATTTTGTTTGGTTCTTTACTGCATAGAAAGAAACTTCTTCTTTCGGCCAGTAACGTTCAGTAGTACCGTCAATTTTCCAAGTGTCAGTACCCAATGTGAATGATTCGTTTTCAAAGTAAGTTTTGTAATCTTCACCTACTTTCACCTTAGCCCAAACATTGAATTGGTCAGGCTTGTCATTGTTGCAATAGTAGCTTGCAGCACGAGAAGCGTTACCGGTAGTAACACCGAATTGGATTGCATTAGCAGCTTGTTGATCCTCAACAACTGCATCGCTTGAACAACTTGTTGCAAGAGTCATTGCAGCAGTTGCCATCAAAAAAAATTTTAACTTCATATTGTATAATTTAAATTAGAGAATGTAATTCCTTGCTTTATGTTGTTTTTAGCTTTTCAGCATCGCAAAGTTACAACCTTTTAATATACACTCCCCGGAACCACAGTCAACAATCATTCCACAAAACTGTATAATATTTTTCCACACAAAAAATTCTAATAATTATCACCCCGTCACACGGCTCTTTCATTTAAAGTGGAAGAAATTGATGTGTTTTTATAAATGAAAGCAAGTATAAGTTACATCATCAGGGAGCCTCGGCGAGGCTCGGCTGTAAGAAACACCGTATAAGCACGTAGTGCGCCATGCGGTGACAGGATAGCCTCCCTCCCGACTCGCACCTCGGTGAGGTGCGGTCTGTGGTATCATCTCGTCAGACGAGTCGGACCTGTCAGACTGGTCAGACATGTCAGACAATAGTTCCCTGACTTGAATCATGCATCAAAGCACTCTTGCGCCAGCACATCAAAGAAATTAAAATCAAGGACAAGAGAAATACGCTTAAGCAGCTTAATATCAATATTATCGTTAGCAAAGATTTTATACACATTGGAGCGGGTACAGCAAATCTTAGAGGCGAACCACGTCACCGAGTGTCCGTCTTCCTTAAGTTTCTGCTGAATAAATTTTCCTATGTGTACAGGCATATAATCTTATACTTCCGGAGTATGCCCTTTTTCTCCGATATTTATAAATGCAAAGCGCAGGGCTAAATTCTGATTATCTTAACAGAGGTATCGCCAAACACCTTACAGAAATAAACAGCCTGCCCCACGCAACGTTGTATATCAGCCTGAGACAGGAAGATATAGCACATGCATGAGCGTAATTTTGACTGCTTGATCCCTCTGTGAAATATTTTGGCGAATTTTCTGTTAAAGGATAAGCAAAAAACGCTTTATATATGTAAAAGTCAGTGCAAACCGCACTAACTCGTTGCAAAATTATGCTTTTTTGTTTGATAAAACAAATCTTGTATTAGTTTTTGTGATAGACAAGAAGGGTCTGACTTGTCCGACCTGTCTGACTTGTCTGACTTGTCCGTCCCCTAAGACTTAAGTTCTAAAAAGGCTTGCGGTATTTATCCTCATCAAAGTCCTCAAGAATACTGAGGTACGATGCAAATCGTGAATCTGATATAAGGTGTTGTGCAACAGCCTCACGGACAGCACAACCGGGTTCATGAGTGTGAGTGCAGTCACCATAACGGCAATCCGCACTTATCTTGAAAATTTCCGGGAAATAGTGTGCCACTTCATTGCGTTTCATCTCTATAGTACCGAAGCCGCGCACTCCCGGAGTATCTATAAGCCAACCGCCTTCCGGCAACTGATACATTTCAGAAAAAGTAGTGGTATGTACGCCGGTGTCATGCACATCGGATATTTCCTCCGTCTTAAGGTCAAGACCGGGTATAAGACAATTTATAAGAGTAGATTTTCCTACTCCGGAATTACCTGAAAACAAACTTATTTTTCCTGCTAACGACTGTTTAAGCGTATCTATGCCGGTACCTTCAAGTGCCGAAATTTGAATTACATCGTAGCCAATAGTTCGATACAGGTACGACACCGCCTCAAGGAGTTCTTTATCCTCATCTTCAGTGAGCAAATCTATTTTGTTAATAGCCAAAATAGCTTTAACGCTGTAAGCCTCCGCCGTAGCCAGAAATCGGTCAATAAAAGTAGTGGAAGTGGTGGGGTGACTGAGTGTTACCACAAGTACGGCTACGTCAACATTTGCCGCAAGGATATGTGCCTCCTTTGACAAGTTGCTCGCCTTACGGATAATATAATTTTTACGTTTTACAATGTCTGTTATATAGCCGGTACCATCATCATTAAGCGACACTACAACTCTGTCACCAACCGCCACAGGGTTCGTGGTGCGGATTCCTTTCAGACGGAATTTACCTTTCACCGCACACGCATATTCCACTCCGTCATTATCACGAACAATATAGCGATTTCCCGCATTTTTTATTACTAATCCTTCCATTGAAACGTAAATGTGAATATTATTTATACCTGTCTTCAAGACCGCTGCAGACTGCCGCAAAGGCTTCATCTGCCTTTGTGCGCACTTCCGCTTCGCTTACCGGTGCGGCTACAGGTTTATGAATAATTAATGTAATAGTGCCGTAATGCGGCACGAGAGATGTCCTGGGCATAACTTCGTAAGCTCCGTTGATTGTTATTGGGACTATCGGCAAAGAAAACTCCTGTGCCAACTGGAAAGCACCGCGTTTGAAGCGACCTATCTTACCGGTTTTTGTCCGCGAGCCTTCAGGAAATACTACGAGCGACATTCCGTCTTTAAGCTCCGTCTCTGCACGTTGCATAGTATTTTTCACTGCTGAAATACCGCTGTTATCAACGTAAATATGCCCTGCCCTGCGACAAGCAAAACCGATCAGCGGCAGTTTTTCAAGACTTTTTTTCATCATCCACTTGAAGTTATGATTCAAGTAGCCGTAAACTGAAAAAATATCGTACGCCCCCTGATGATTTGCCACAAAAACGTATGACTTGTCTTTATCATAATTTTCTCGTCCCGTCACTTCCACTCTAACGAAGGTCAAAATACAAAATATTTTCGCCCAAATGTGTGCAGGATAATACCCCCACCATCTGCCACCGAAAATTATTGACCCGAATCCCGTCAAAACAGACGCTACAAGCGTTGCCGTCAACAATAGCGGCAATGCCACAAAAATCAGATATATGTAATATAAGATATTCAGCATACGTTTTCTTTTCTCTTTTGCAAAAATACGAAAAACTTTTTTATTTATCTATTTGTGATATTGAATTTTCTGAATTTCGCACACGGCTTAATAAAAAGGTCAGACGAGTCCGACCTGTCCGACCTGTCCGACTCGGCAGACTTGTCCTACCCGTCTGACAAGTCTGACCACAAATAAAAGGCTGCTACGTATCACACGCGGCAGCCTTCCTTCACTTCTTGTTGGCTTATTATTACAACAAATTAATAACGTCTTCTGCTATCAAATCCGCACGCAGGCGATTTTCAGTAAAGAATTCTGACACATCGTAGCGGTCAACAAATTCTTTCTTCGCACCATAGCAACGGACTTTTACTGATGACGGACCCATATATCTTGCGATTTTTTCACCGAAACCGCCTTCAAGAGCACCGTCTTCAAGGGTTATGATTAACTTATGGTCTTCTTTCAAGTCTTCCATTAATGCCTCATCTATGCCGGAAATATATCTCGGATTGACTATCGTGACATCAATGCCTTTTTCTTTAAGCAGTCCCGCTACAGCCTCGCCCATAGCATAGAAATTACCAAGACCGAGGATAGCCACGTCTTTACCGCGATGTACAACTTCGTACTTATTCAGTATAGAAAAGTCAGACGGTACTTCACGGTTTGACTTTACAGTATTTCCTACCGGAACACGAATTGCTACCGGGTGTTCCTTGTAGTCAAGACTCCACTTGAGCATTGACAGATACTCATCTTTATTCGTAGGAGCGAGATATACGAGATTAGGAATATTTGAAAGCAATGGAATATCAAACCAGCACAGATGTGTCACATCATTCATGGCTGCCAATGACGCCCACAGAACGAGGATAGTAGCGGGACTATCGTTAATACACAAGTCCTGAGACATCTGGTCGTAAGTACGCTGAACAAAAGAGCTGCAAACACCGAACACCGGTTTGCCGCCTGCCTTTGCCATACCTGATGCAAGTGCCACGGCATGTTCCTCAGCAATACCTACATCAACGTATTGCTTGCCGGCTTCCTTTCTGCGACTCGGAGTCCAACCCCAAATACCGGGAGTACCTGCTGTGATAGCGCAAACTTTGCCGTCAGCTTTCATCTGTTCAAGCAGATACGTTGCAGTAAGGTCATTATAGTTTTCAGCATCTGAGGTAAACTTTAATTGTCCGGTATTAATATCAAACGGTGCACTCCAGTGCCAAGTTTCTTTATCTTCCTCAGCGAAGTGGTAACCCTTACCCTTCAAGGTGTTTATATGCACCACTACAGGGTGATTTATATTCCTGACTTCCTCAAATGCCCTGATAAGCGAATTTACGTCATTACCATCTGCTACATAACGATAATCAAGCCCCATAGCCTTGAACAAATTGTTTTCACATAATCCGTTTGAAGCTCTGAGTTCATCAAGATTCTTATACAGTCCGCCATGATTTTCTGCGATAGACATCTGATTATCATTAACGATGATTATCAAGTTCGAGTTCAACTCCGATGCCCAGTCAAGTCCTTCAAGTGCTTCACCACCGCTGAGAGAACCGTCGCCGATTACTGCAATGACATTATAACTTTCTCCTCTCAAGTCTCGTCCCTTAGCAAGTCCGCAAGCAAGGCTGACAGACGTTGAAGTATGACCGATAATAAAGTTATCGTGTTCACTTTCCGACGGCTCGGTGTAGCCTGACACATCATCGAAATGTTTTTCATCAAGAAAAGCACCTACACGACCGGTAAGCATCTTGTGAGCATAACTCTGATGCGAAACGTCAAAAACTATTCTGTCAATCGGCGAATTAAACACATAGTGGAGAGCTATCGTAGCCTCTACCATACCGAGATTCGGACCACAGTGTCCGCCGTGAACACTGAGTTTATTTATCAGCAGAGTACGGATTTCACCTGCCATCTCCGTCATTTGCTCTACATTGAGGCGCTTGACGTCTGCCGGTGATTGTATTTTGTCAATATATTTCATTTTCTATTTCTATTTATTTTCAGCAAGTTTATTGTATTCTTCATCAGTGACAGGTTCAAGCCATTCATTACTTGAATTTTCACCCGGCACTTCAAATGCAAGATGTGCGAACCACGAATCTGCAGCAGCGCCATGCCAATGCTTTACGTTTGCCGGAATATTAACCACCATTCCCGGCAGTAATTCCTGAGCAGGCTTTCCTTCCTCGTGGTACCAACCGCGACCTGCCACGCACACAAGCATCTGACCGCCGCCCTTTGTAGCGTGATGGATATGCCAATTATTACGGCAACCGGGCTCAAACGTAACATTTGCGAAAGGTATTTGCGATGTAGAAATGCGTGCAAGGTAACTGTTACCGATAAAATACTTTGCGTACGCAGTGTTAGGTTCACCTATAGGAAAAATCATTTGCTTTTGGAACTCGGTTTTGGCGTCATCGCCTTTAATATCGTCTGTCCAAACATTCTTAGCCAAATTAAATGCAGCCCACGCCTTAGGCCAACCTGCATAAAACGCTATATGAGTAATAATCTCGGATATTTCAACTCGCGAAATACCGTTTTTCTTTGCCTCCATCAGGTGATAACGCAGAGAATTATCAGTAATACCTTGAGAAATGAGCGAAGTAACAGTCACAAGACTTCTGTCTCGCAAACTAAGCAAATCATTTCTACTCCATACTTCACCAAAAAGTATATCATCATTAAGATGAGCGAACTCCGGTGCAAATTCTCCTAAGGCATCATGTCCTGCCGTCTGTACTATTTTAGTCTGTCCCATAACCATTATTGATATAAAACTGCAAAACAGTATTATTAATTTTCTTTTACCCATTCTTCAACATCTTTTTCCGTTACGCCATTAAGCAATTTTCCTGATTGTATATTAAGTTCCGGATAAGTCTGCTTAAGCATTTTAACTGAATTATCAATAGTGCTACCACCTGAAGTAGCAAAGAGAATGATTTTCTTTCCCTGAAGATTTTGACTTTCAATAAAAGTATTTACCTCTCTCGGTGCTTCGTCCCACCATATAGGGAAACCGATATAAACGACATCGTATTCGCTTACATCTACAGGCTTGATTTCAGGACGAGATGCCGGATTTTTCATATCAATAGTACTTCTTGAATTTTCATCACGCCAGTCAAGGTCTTCCGCCGTATAAGCAGGCACCGGTGTGATTTCAAAAAACGTTCCGGAAGTAGCTGCAGCAATTTTTTCAGCAACAGCCTTTGTAGTTCCCATTGCAGAAAAATACGTAACGGCTATTTTATTATTTTGCACCTCTTCATGAGATATATTTTCACTCTTTTTGGCACAGGCACAAAGTGTAATACACAAAATCGCTACAAGCGAAAAAAACAACTGTTTCATATTCGGAATTTTTAGTCCTTAAAATTTAATCTGTACTGTGAAGGTGTCTTACCTGTGTGACGCTTGAAAAAGCGTACGAAATGCTGCGGATAATCAAATCCCATCTTTAAAGCCACCTGCGACACTGACAGTTTTGCATCGCTAAGAAGCTCTTTGGACACGGTCACCACGTGCTCCGAGATAAAACTTTGAGCAGTCTGTCCCGTCTCAGTCTTTACAAGTTCTCCGAAATATCCGGGTGTCAAATTGCACTTCTCTGCAAAATAAGCCACAGAAGGAATACCATTGTTCTCTGCCTCATTTTTAATGTACTGAGTGAGCATATACTCAAAGTCCTTGACCACTGTATGGTTTATCTCTTCCCTCGTCACGAATTGACGTTCATAAAATCTCAGGCAATAGCCAAGTAAGACCTCTATATTCGCCACTATCAGTTTGCGTGAATGGTGGTCAATGGCATAATTCATCTCCTGCTTGATGATATTAAGCACGGAGCGGACTATTTCCACTTCCGCAGATGAAAGGTGTAGTGCCTCTACACTGCTGTAAGAAAAAAATCCGTATTTTGATATCTCGCGTCCGAGATTAGTTCTTGCAAGGAAATCCGGGTGAAAAACTATTGCGGTCCACTTCGGAGGTACAACATTACCCGGTATCGGATTCACCGTGACAACCTGACCGGGAGCAAAAGACGTAATGGTCATTTCATCAAAATCGTACTGAGTGCGACCGTATGTGATGCTGCAACCCTTCGTCTCTTTAAGTATAATGGCATACAAGCCGTAGTGATATCTAACAGGTTCGGTTCCCAGCTTAATATTTCCGTCACAATGTACTACGGAAACAAGCGGATGAACTGTTTCAAAGCCGAAATAGTCATTGTATTGCTGTATACTGTCAATATAGATATCTTTCATAATGTTCAATTATTTACGCCGCAAAATTAATAATTAACAATGATAATATTATTACCGAAATTTGAGAAAAAATTACCATTTTTTCGGTTTGACGTAAAAGCAACGGCGCAAGTTGAACGATATTCATCTTGCGCCGCATATAGTATATGTTATTTCTATATCTTAAAACATTGACATCATTCCGCTTGCTTGAGTAAGATTAAGAAGATAACTGTAGCAGCAACTTGCAATACCAAGTAAGATAATGCCGCCTACTGTGATCCATAGTCCCAAACGTTCACTGCATGAAGAACGGAAATTTGCTATCTGACATTCTTCTTCTGTCTTGATAAACATTGCTTTCACCACGAGGAGGTAATAGTACAATGAAATGATTGTGTTAATCAATGCAATAAGCACAAGAATGTACATTGCTACTGATTCCTGATGCAATGCTCCGGTGAAGATGAAGAACTTACTGAAGAAACCTGCAAATGGAGGAATACCTGCAAGTGAGAACATCGCAAGCATCATTGCAAATGAAAGTCTCGGATTTGTCTTATAAAGTCCGTTGTAATCGTCCATTGAAACTTTTCCCGTAGCATTTTCAATCGCACCAATTACACCGAATGCTGCAAGGTTTGAGAAAATGTAAACGAGTACGTAATACATCAACGATGCTACGCCAACTTCATTCATCGCTATCACACCAAGCATAATGTATCCTGCTTGTGAGATTGATGAAAATGCGAGGAAGCGTTTCATATTGCGCTGACGGATTGCAAACAAGTTACCAACGGTGATAGTGAGGATAATAAGTGCATAAAGCATCCACATCCACACTTTATCGTAGAACTGACCGAATACTTGTGACATCACTACGAGGAACGCAAATGCTGTTGCACCCTTTGATATTACAGACAAGTAAGACGTTACAGATGTTGGCGCACCTTGATATACGTCTGCTGTCCACAAGTGGAACGGCACAAGTGAAAGTTTGAATCCGATACCTGCTATCACAAATGCTATCGCTACGATTAGCATTGCCGAATTTGCAGAGTTTCCAAGTCCTGAAACGATTTGATCAAAGTAAAGTGAACCTGAAAGACCGTACACGAAAGACAAGCCGAGCATAAAGACTGCAGAGCTGAACACTGCTGTCAAAATATACTTGATTGCAGCTTCATGACTTTCATAGCGGTTCTTATCAAACGCTACCATTGCAGCCAATGGAAGTGACGCAGACTCAAGACCGATGATGAACAGCAAGAAGTGACGTGCTGATATCATCAAATACATTCCGAATAATGTCACGAGAAGTAATTCGTAAAATTCACCTCTTCGCATTATTTGAAATTCACTGTTTGCCCATTTACAAGATTGGATAAGCACTATCAGCACACCCAAGTTCAAGATATTCTTTATTGCAGACATTACTGCACCTGTGCTGTACATTCCGGAGAACGCTGTGACGTCTGAAGAGAAAAGGCAGCAGAAGCCAAGTGCTGTGAATATTGCAAATATAGTGCAAGTAAATGCAGCTGTCCCGTTCAATGCTTTCTTTGGCATGAACGTATCATATAGGAATACAAGGAGGAAGACTACTAACAGGCCTATCTCCTGCTTCATTGCTAAAAACTGAGTATAATCCATTTTATTCAATTTTTATTAGTTCATACCTAATACTCTGAAGATATCAGGAATAAATGTTGACTTAATAAGACTTGCAAAGAAGTTAGGGAAACAACCTATTACGGCTACACATACGATAAGTGTGGCTGTTGATACTTTTTCCCACCATGTAGCGTCTGTAAGTTGACGATGGTGTTCATTCTGTACAGGTCCGAAAAGCAATTTTCCTACTACTCGCAAGATATAAACTGCTGTTATCACGATTGAACAGCATGCTACGATTGTAAATACGCGGTGGAACATATCTGCGTGCTGGAATGAACCTACGAAGATTGTCATTTCTGCCACGAAACCGCTCAATCCCGGAAGACCGAGTGATGCCATACCTGCGATTACATAACATACTGAAAGGTACGGCATAATTTGCATCAAGCCTCCCATCTCACGGATATCACGAGTGTGAGTTCTACCGTATATCTGACCGATAAGTGCGAAGAAGAGGGCTGTCATAAGACCGTGTGACAGCATCTGCATAATTGCACCTGTCATCGCTGTCGTGTTAAGCATTAGGATTGCAAAAAGCACGAGTCCACAGTGTGACACTGATGAATATGCGTTGATGTACTTGAGATCCGTCTGTACGCATGCGCTGAATGCACCATATACTACCGAGATACCGGTAAGAATCAAGAATATCCATGAAAGTTCGTTTGCTGCGTATGGCATAAGATAAATCGCTACACGGAAGCAACCGTAACCACCGAGTTTCATAAGCACACCTGCGTGAAGCATTGACACTGCAGTAGGTGCTGATGCGTGACCGTCAGGGCTCCATGTGTGGAACGGGAACATTGCACCAAGTACACCGAATCCCACGAATGTCATCGGGAAGAGGAACAACTGCCAATTTTCACTAATAGCATTGTTTTCTGCAATTTGCAGCAAGTTCCACGTAAGGTTTCCGTCTGCTGCTGAATGGTAATAGATACCGATAAGACCAAGCATCAGGAATGCAGAACCGCCCATAAGCATAAGGGTAAGTTTCATAGCTGAATAGTTTTTCTTACCGCTACCCCATACACCAATCAATAAGTACATCGGAATAAGAGCAACTTCGTAGAACATAAACATTGCGAAAAGGTCTATTGTAATGAAGAATCCGAATACACCTGTTGAAAGAAGAATAAGCCACAAGAAAAATTCCTTAGGCTGCTGGATTGTCCATGATGCAAAAGAACCTGTGAGAAGGATTATTGATGACAACAGCAACATTGCTATTGAAATGCCATCTACACCTACTGATAGATTTATGTGAAGTGGAGCAAACCACACCCACGAATCAGTAAACAGCATTGGGGCAGTTTCACCTGCTGAGCGTAATGACAAGTAGTCAACAAGTAAAAATATTGACAATCCTGTCAACGCAAGTGAGCCTGTCACTGCCACCGCACGTATCTGCTTGATGTTTTGGCTAAGACCAACCAATGCAAGCATCACGAGCGGAATTATTACAAAATAAATTAATATATTGTCAAACATAGCCTCTATATTTTTTCATTAACATAAAACCAGACAAATATAGGTTATCGCACCCAAGAGCAATGCGCCCAATAGATATACGAATACGTAACTTTGCGCATTTCCGGATTGCAAACCTTTAATTGACTCTGATGCTTTATTTGTGATAGCCGCAAAGCCGTCCATAGTGCCGTCAATGATGTGGCGGTCGAACCATGCTATCGGACGAGATACACAGTTAAAGATAATTCTGTGTGTGATGAACATATAAAGTTCGTCAAAGTAGAATCTGCGGTGACACCAACGCCATAGGTTCGGAAGGGCATTTGCCATCTTTTCCGGTTTAGCGTTTTCGGATTTATAAAGCCATGTTGCAATTCCTATTGCTATTACTGCTACTGCGAGGCTCACACCTGCTACTGTCCAGTTAAGGTGAATTTCGTAAGGTTCTCCATTCCAAGTAACGAACTTGCCGAAATGAATAAGACCTGCGAATATTGACACCGTTGCAAGGATAATAAGAGGAAGAGTCATAGTCCAAGGAGCATCGTGCGGTGCGTGATGTGCATCATGTACTTCATGGTCTTTCCACCAGAAGATGAGGTAGTAAAGACGGAACATATAGAATGCAGTCAAACCTGCAACAAATGACATCCACAAGTAAGCAACAGTACTGTAGCCGAAGCATGCTGTCAAAATTTCATCTTTAGAGAAGAAACCTGCAAACGGGATAATACCTGCAATAGCAAGACAGCCGATAAGGAATGTGATATGCGTGATAGGCATATACTTGCGGAGACCGTGCATAGCAGTGTAGTCGTTAGAGCCTACAGCGTGAATCAATGCACCTGCACCGAGGAACAAGAGAGCCTTGAACATTGCGTGAGTAAACAAGTGGAACATTGATGCCATATATCCTACTCCTTCGTGGATTTCAGGACGAGAGACACCAAGTGACACCATCATAAATGCTATCTGCGAGATAGTAGAGAATGCAAGTACACGCTTAATATCTATCTGAGCACAAGCCACCATCGCTGCATAAAGGGCTGTCAACGCACCTACTACGGTAACAATCTGCAATGATGCTTCCTGCATCACATACAGAGGGAACAAACGTGCTACGAGGTAAACACCGGCAACGACCATTGTTGCTGCGTGGATAAGTGCAGACACAGGTGTAGGACCTTCCATTGCATCAGGGAGCCATATATGAAGCGGCATCATTGCTGATTTACCCATACCACCCATAAAGATAAGTACGAGAGCCCAAGTCATAACTGATGCACCCATAAACATCGGAGCCGCACTTGTGTTAAAGATATTCTGAACGTTTGCTGCAGTTTCGGCAGATACTCTGAATGTATCGGCAATGCCTTCAACAGGGGCTGAAGTCAAATCGGTGAAATTAAATGTACCTGTATAGTAAGATAAAATCAAAATACCGATTAAGAAGCCGAGGTCCGCAAAACGCGTAACGATAAATGCCTTCTTTGAAGCTGATACTGCAGCAGGTTTTGTGTAATAGAAACCAATGAGGAGATAAGAAGACGCACCCACAAGTTCCCAGAAAATATACATCTGGAAAATGTTAGTTGCTACTACAAGTCCGAGCATTGAGAAGCTGAATAATGACAAGAATGCGTAATAACGTTGGAAACCGCGTTCAGGGTTACCGGAGTGATCACACATATAGCCATTACTGTAGAGGTGTACCATAAATGAAATCGTAGTGATAACTACTAGCATCATCGCTGATATCGGGTCAAGTAAGAATCCGAGACGGATTACAAGTTTGTCGGTAAACTGAAGCCAATCGTAATTAAAAATAATGGATTGGAGTCTTTCACCGGCTTCATTTACAAAACATTCACTTCCTGAGAAGAAGTAAGTGTAAGCGGTCAAATACGCTAAAACGAGCGTAGTACCCATACCAAGAGTACCTATCACTCCGGCAACTTTCGGCTTCATATATCCGCCTACAAGTCCCAGGAACAGGAACATGAATAATGGTATGACAAGTATTAATAACGGTAATGTAGGTTCCATAGACGTTAAAATTTCATTTTATTGATTTCACGAACATCAATATCCTTATTCGCACGGAATATATTGATGATGATAGCTATTGCAAGTGCTGTTTCAGCAGCTGCTATCGCAATGGCGAAAAGAGTAAAGAACATACCCTCCATCTGTCCCGGGAATAAAAATCTATTGAACACTACAAAGTTTATATCCACTGCATTGAGCATAAGTTCAAGCGAAATCAGGATTGCAATCATGTTTTTGCGAGTGATAAATCCATATACACCGCAACAAAACATAATCAAACTCGGTATTAAATAATATAACATCGTAATTTCCATAACACCATTAATCTTTACGGGCAACTACAATGCCACCAATTATACATGCGAGTAATAACACACTGATTGCTTCAAACGGCAATAAATAGCCATCGTAACCTGTACTCAACAATGATGTACCGATTTTGTCCATCGTGATATCATTCATCGCAGGGGTTGCGTCAGTGAATGTAAGGAATTGTTTAACCAAAGAATAGCCTGATACGCAAAGCATCGCTATTGCTGCTAACAATCCGAGATCACGACGTTTAGAAGCAAGTTTCTCGCTGTTATCGCCGGGGTGACTCGTCAAGAGAATCGAGAAGACGAACAACACAACAATACCACCTGCATACACTGCTATCTGAACTGCGCCAAGAAACTCGTAATCGAGCGTAAAATACATTGCAGCAGTTGCAAAAAGTGTGAATAGCAAGTAGGTTGCCGCACGCAATATCTTACGTGTCGTAACAGCGAGTACCGAGAAAGTGATAATCGACAAAGCAATTACCACATACATAATGATACTTCCTACTGATTCCATATATTGTTTTAATTTTTTTATTATTCTGATTTTGGTTGTTCACCTTCTGCGGCTTTCTTTGCTGCTTCAATACGTGCTAAACGGTCAGCTTCAATTTTTGCTTTTTGTTCAGGTGTCAACTCCGGTTCCGGTGGCTCCGGCAGATAATTTAATTGCTTTACAAGTTTTGAACGAGTGAAAACTGCCTGCTCAAAGTCATTTTTGAATTTAATGGCATGTTGAGGACAGTTAGTCACACAAAGCTGACAGAATGTACAACTTCCAAGGTCATAAATATACTTGTCTAACTTCTTTTTTTTCTTTCCGTCAGGCGTGTCCACAATCTTTGTTTCAAGCTTGATGGTGCCGTTAGGACAACTTCTCTCACAAATACCGCAACCGATACACTTGTGATTGCCGTTCTCATCATAGATAAGTTCCAGCACTGCACGGAATCGTTCGGGCCACTCGTGAGTCTCTCTGTTTTCAGGATATTTTTCAGTTATTTTAGGGGTAATGAATTCCTTACCGGTGACAGACATACCCTTTACAAGGCTTAGAATGCCACTTCCTAAAGACGAAAAATAATCTTTGACACTACTCATAATGTGTGAATGTGTAATATTTGATTTAGTTTAATAAAATTATCTTACCTGACCACCGAGAATGTCAAGCAGTTCGGTAGTGATGCTTTGTTGACGTAACTTATTGTACTCAAGACGCAGTTGCTCAAGAAGTTTCTTCGCATTATCGTTAGCACTCTGCATAGCCATAACTCTTGCAGCCTGCTCCGATGCTCTGTTTTCTGAAAATACCTCCTGCATTACGGACAACATATATAGCGGCAGTATGGCACTGAAAATTGTAGTGACATCAGGTTCAAAAATATATGGGCGACATTGAATAACTTCGCCGTCAGCCTTTTGAAATACTGATGAATCAATCGGTAAAAGCTGTTCAAGTACCGGGACTTGCCGACTGACGCTCTTATAATGCATGTAAAGCATATCTACAAGGTCGTATTTTCCTTCAAGAAACGCAGACTGAAGGCTTACAAGAAATATCTTTACGTCATCACCATCAGTCTTTGAATCAATGCCTTCTACAATTTCAACGGTCAAAGTATCTGATGCGATTTTTGCAGCAGCTTTTTCCATCTTGTTCCCAACAGGGTACAAAGTGACATGTACATCTTCCCCGTACTTGCTTCTCAAGTCATTAAGACGTGAGAGCAACTGCTTGAAAATATTGACATTGAAAGCACCGCAAAGACCATCATCAGATCCCCAAACCACTACTGCGATATTGCGTACTTCTCGTGACTCAATAAGCGGAGACGAGAATGGAGCATCTGCGGTCAATAGATTTCCTATGACGGTTTCTATCTGACGACGATACGGCAACTGCTTTTTCAAAGCAGTTTCAGCCTTATGCATCTTTGCGGAAGATATCATCTTCATAGCACCCGTGATTTTTTCCGATGATGCTACGGAACCGATACGTCCTTTAAGTTCTCGTAATGTTGACATTGCTTATAAAGTCTCTAAAGTGTTATTTTTATTCATTAAATATATCTTCCTGCAACTTCCTTTGCAACCTGTGTAAGAATAGCAACGGTTTCGTCTGATAAAGAACCGGCACCAAGCACATCTAACACATCACTTTGGTGTTTAGCATGTAAAATCTGTAAGAGTGACTGCTCGAACTCGGCTACTTTGTCAAGAGGAACATTGCTTAAAAGTCCGTTTACACCACAATAGATAATTGCAATTTCGTCTTGCACGTCCATAGGGTGATACTGAGGCTGGATAAGCAATCTTTCGTTCTTACGACCTCTATCAATAGTACGAGCGGTTACCGGATCAATATCGCCGCCGAATTTTGTAAATGACTCAAGTTCACGGAACTGTGCCTGGTTGATTTTCAAAGTACCGGCAACTTTCTTCATTGACTTAATCTGAGCATTACCACCAACACGTGACACTGAAATACCTACGTTAATAGCAGGACGGATACCACGGTTAAATAGCGCAGTCTCAAGATATATCTGACCGTCAGTGATAGAAATCACGTTCGTAGGGATATATGCTGATACGTCACCTGCTTGAGTTTCAATGATAGGAAGTGCTGTAAGCGAACCGCCTCCTTTTACGATAGGACGTAATGCATCAGGAAGGTCATTCATCATTGAAGCGACCTGCTGATTATCAATAATCTTTGCTGCGCGCTCAAGAAGACGAGAGTGCAAATAGAAAATATCCCCCGGATACGCTTCACGACCTGAAGGACGCTTCAAGATAAGTGAAATTTCACGATATGCAACAGCCTGCTTTGACAAGTCATCGTACACAATAAGTGCATCACGACCGGTGTCACGAATAAACTCTCCGATAGCCACACCTGCGAATGGAGAATAATATCTCATTGCAGCGGAATCAGATGCAGTAGCTGCTACTACTACTGTGTAATCAAGTGCACCATGTTGACGCAATGTCTCCACAATAGCAGCCACAGACGAAGCTTTCTGACCTATTGCCACATAAATACAATATACAGGTTTGCCTTCTTCAAAGTTTTTACGCTGATTGATGATAGTGTCAATAGCAATAGCAGTCTTACCAATCTGACGGTCACCAATAATTAACTCACGCTGACCGCGACCGATTGGCACCATAGAGTCAACAGCCTTAATACCAGTCTGAAGTGGTTGCTTTACAGGCTGGCGGAAGATAACTCCCGGGGCTTTACGCTCCAATGGCAAATTAATTAACTCACCTTGGATAGGACCGCGACCGTCAATCGGCTCACCCAATACATTGATGACACGACCAAAAAGTCCTTCACCAACAGGAATTGAAGCAATCTGACCGGTACGCTTCACCATCATATTTTCAGTAACCTTGTTGACGTTATTTAAAAGAATAACACCCACGTTACTCTCTTCAAGGTTAAGAGCCACGCCCTTTACCCCGTTTTCGAACTCAACAAGTTCATTAGCACAGACATTGTCAAGACCATAGACGTGTGCAACACCGTCACCGACTTCCAATACCGTACCCGTCTCCTCAAAAGTAACTTTTGAATTGACATTTTGAAGCCTATTTTTTAATACTTCAGATATCTCGCTTGGGTTAATCATTATTGCTTAATTAAATGCTTATTAATTTCAAACGCAACTGTTCTAATTCATTCTTAATAGATGCATCGAGACGCTCGTTATCTATGTTCACGACAAATCCGCCTAACAACTCCGGGTCAACTGCAGAAGAATACTCAATTTTTGAGCCTTCCGGAAGATGGCGCGTTATTATCGTCTTTATTCGGTCTCTTTCAGCCACAGATAATTCTCCGGCAGAAGTTACCTTGACAGAATAAATGCCGTTGGTCTTACGATAGATAGCCAAAAATGCTATTGCAATGTCACGCATAAAGTTTATACGCTTTGTTTCAATCAATAGCTTGAGGAAGTCGGCATACGTGGAATCTTGCTCAGAAGCCTGCGCTGCTATTGTAAGCAACTCTATTTTCTGACTTGCCGGCACAAATGGGTTTGATATCGTCTGAGACAGCCCGGTCGTGCTCACAAAACTTTCAGCAAGAGTCGTCATCAATGCATAAATTCTCTCTTCTACTTTACGCTCCTGCGCAACCTTAAAGAGTGCTTTTGCATAACGGCGTGGTATAAGACCTTCGTTCATCACGTTTAATAATTAGTTTTGGTTCTCTATTTCGTCTATAAGAGTGTTGACAAGTTTTGTTTGAGCTTTGTCGTCAGACATTCTTTCACGTACTACTTTCTCTGCGATTGAAAGGGCTATTGCACCTACTTCGTCGCGGATTGAGAGTTCAGCTTCTTTTTTAGCCTGCTCAATAGAAAGTTTTGCTGCCTCTGTCTCTTTCTTGGCTTGTTCTTTAGCCTCGGCACGAGCATCTTCAATTATTTTTGTCTTAAGTGATTCTGCTTCGCGTAAGATATCTGCCTCTTTACGACGTGCTTCATTAAGAAGATTGTCTGCTGCAAGCTGAGCGTTGTCAAGTTGCTCTTTAGCGTTTTGAGCGTACTCTACACCCTTATCGATAAGGTCGGCGCGCTTATCTACGATGTCAAGTATCATTGGCCAAGCGTATTTCCAAAGTATGAAAAACAGCACGGCAAAGGATACGAACATCCAAAATACCAAGCCAAAACCGGGGGTGAAAAGTTCCATATTACGTTTTTAATAGATTATACAAACAATGCGAGTACACAAACGATGACTGCGAATAGTGCAACACCTTCGATAAGGGCTGCAATTACAATCATATTACTACGGATATCACCGGCTGCTTCCGGTTGGCGTGCGATTGCTTCCATTGCTGAAGAACCAATTTTACCGATACCGAGACCTGCGCCAATAACTGCGAGTGCTGCGCCAAAACTTGCTCCTAAACCGAGAAGTGCTTCTACTGCTACTAAAATCATTGATAACATAGTTGTGATTTTTTTTAGATTGTTATTTTTTATTGATTATTTATTTCTTTATTGAATATTTTTATTCAGTTACTTCATGTCCATGCTCTTGAGCGAGTGAAATGAAGATTGTTGACAACATTGTAAATACGTATGCTTGGATAAAACTTACAAGGACATCAATGAGCAACATAAATATTGAGAATGCCACTGACACTACCACTGTCGCTCCGCCTACAACCATACCTCCTACTCCTGCAAAGATGAATATCAAGAGTGTCAACACAATCACTATCATGTGACCTCCCATCATATTAGCAAAAAGACGGATTGTCAAAGCGGCAGGCTTTGTGAAAATACCGAAAAGCTCTATCATCGGCATGATTGGAAGCGGACACTTAAGCCACATCGGTACGTCAGGCCAAAAGATATCTTTCCAATAGTGTTTTGTGCCAAAGATATTTGTCACAAGGAATGTCATTATCGCAAGCGTCATTGTCACTGCAATATTTCCTGTAAGGTTTGCACCTCCGGGGAATATCACAACAAGACCAAGCAAGTTCATCATAAAGATGAAAAGGAAGATAGTGAGCAAATACGGGGCAAAACGTCGTGCATCTTGCTTCAACGTTGCCTTGATTACTCCATCGTAAATAAATACGACGAGTGACTCAAATGCACCGGTAAAGCCTCTCGGTGCTTTGTTGCCGTTTTTCTTGTACCATTTCACAAGCGACATTGAGCACATCACTACAATCGCTATTGTAATAAATAGTGCCAATACATTCTTTGTGATTGAAATGTCGTACGGCTTTACTTGCTGACCGTCAACAATTTCTACAACTTTACCTTTGTAATCGCCTTCAGCCGGGATAACGAAGGTGGCATTTCCGTCTTGGAACTGCTCGCCATCTGTCACTCTTGAAGAAGAAAACACGTGAAAGCCGTCTGTCCCATATACTATTACGGGAAGTGGTATTCTTCTGTGATGTGCAAACGGAAGTTCCCAACCGTATGCATCACCCAAGTGCTCAAAGATAATTTCCTTAGGATCTACCTTTGTCTGAGTCTCTGTAGCGCTATGATGCATCTGGTCACTGTAGCCTAAAGCCATCAATGACAGAATTACCAACGCTATGATGCCAAATATAACCTTTTTCATCTGCTCAGAATATACATACAGACACTACATTGTTATCCACATCTACAATCCCGCCATCTATCACCTGCTCCACTTCCTCACCGCTGACAGGCTGATAAGAAAGTTTTCCCTTAACGAGAGTGGATACGATAGATGCATGGTTTTGCAATACCATGAACGAACCTTTTTCGCCGGGTAAAGTTACTGATTTCACTTCACCCTCAAAAATCGTTGATTGTGCTGATATTACTCGTAGTATCATAATTATTTACTTAAATATTAACTTTTTACTTCTGCAAGCATTTTCTTGCCCTTGGCTATTGCTTCATCAATAGTACCGACGTTCAAGAATGCTTGTTCAGGGTATTGGTCCATTTCACCGTTTAATATCATCTTAAAGCCGCGGATTGTTTCGCTAAGCGGAACCATTACACCGGGAAGACCTGTAAACTGCTCTGCTACGTGGAACGGTTGTGATAAGAAACGCTGAGCGCGACGGGCTCTTGACACTACAAGCTTATCTTCATCGCTAAGTTCATCTACACCGAGGATTGCGATAATATCTTGAAGCTCATTGTACTTCTGAAGTAATTGCTTTACAGCTTGAGCCACATTGTAGTGTTCTTCACCTATGATATTCGGATCAAGAATACGTGAAGTGGATTCAAGAGGGTCAACTGCCGGATAAATACCAAGCTCCGAAATCTTACGGCTTAACACTGTAGTTGCATCAAGGAAGCTGAATGTAGTAGCAGGAGCAGGGTCCGTCAAGTCATCGGCAGGTACATAAATTGCCTGTACTGATGTGATAGAACCGTTCTTTGTTGAAGTAATACGTTCTTGCAAGTTACCCATTTCAGATGCAAGTGTAGGCTGATAACCTACGGCAGACGGCATACGACCCAAAAGGGCTGAAACCTCGGAACCTGCCTGAGTGAAACGGAAGATATTGTCAATGAACAACAAGATATCCTTACCGCCACCGTCCTGGTCACGGAACTGTTCTGCAACAGTAAGACCGGAAAGTGCTACACGAAGACGTGCGCCCGGCGGCTCATTCATCTGTCCGAACACAAGTGTTGCTTGGGATTCCTTGACTTGTTCCATATCAACATCTTCAAGGTTCCATTCACCGCGTTCCATACCTTCTTCGAACTTCTTGCCGTACTTCATAACACCACTCTCAATCATTTCACGGAGAAGGTCGTTACCTTCACGGGTACGCTCACCTACACCGGTAAACACTGAGAAACCGTTATGTCCTTTGGCAATGTTGTTAATAAGTTCCATAATAAGTACTGTCTTACCAACACCGGCACCACCGAAAAGACCGATTTTACCACCTTTACTATAAGGTTCAAGAAGGTCTATCACTTTAATACCGGTAAACAAGATTTCCGTACCGATCGTAAGGTCGTCAAATTCAGGAGCAGGCTGATGAATTGCTCTCACAGCATCAGTCTTAATCTCGGGAAGGTGGTCAATCGCATCACCGATGACGTTGAAAAGGCGTCCTTTTACCTGTTCACCGGTAGGCACCGCAATAGGTCGTTCAAGACTTTCAACACGCATTCCGCGTTGCAAGCCGTCGGTACTGTCCATAGCCACGCATCGAACAGTATCTTCACCAATGTGCTGTTCTACTTCAAGAATCAAGTCGCCTGACGGACGTGTCACCTTTAGAGCAGTGTAAATAGGAGGAATTCCCCCTTGCTCCAAGTCAAATGCAACGTCAACTACCGGACCGATTACTTGCGCTATTTTTCCAAATTTCTCACTCATAACTAAGTGGATTTGATATCAAGTGGTTAATATAATGTTTGAATTAATTTCTTAAAAATGGAAACCTGATACTATAACAAGTGTCATCAATACGAGGTTCACAAGATTGATTGGAAGTAAATATTTCCATTCAAGGTTCAAAAGTTGGTCAATACGAAGACGCGGGAATGTCCATTTGAACCAAATTATGATGAATGAAATTACTATTGCTTTGCCAAGGAACCATACGATACCCGGGATATAATCCATCACCATATTAAATCCGTCCCAACCGGCTACATGGAATGGCATCCAACCGCCGAAGAATAAGAGTGATGCTACACCTGAGACGATAAATAAGTTCAAATACTCTGCAAGGTAGAAGAAACCGAAGTGAATACCTGAATATTCTGTGTGGTAACCTGCGGTCAACTCACTTTCTGCTTCAGGCAAGTCGAACGGGCCACGATTTGTCTCTGCTGTACCTGCAATAAGGTATATCACAAATGCGATAAACGCAGGAACATGACCGGCAAAGATAAACCAGCAATCTTTCTGTGCTTCAACGATGCCCGGCACTGACATTGTACCTGCAAATGCTACCATTGTCAAGATTGAAAGACCGATAGATAATTCATAACTAATCATCTGAGCACCGGAACGCAATGCACCGATAAGAGTGAACTTATTGTTACTTGACCAACCGGCAAGCAAAATACCGAGCACACCGATTGATGATACAGCTATCAAGAAGAAAATACCGATATTGAAATCAATTATCTGAAGACCATTACCCCATGGCAGCACTGCAAATGCAAGCAATGATGCGATTATCACGAGGTAAGGAGCAAGTGCGAACAAGAAACGGTCAATATGGTTAAGAGCGATAAGTTCCTTGATAAGCATCTTGAACATATCTGCGAAACTCTGTAATAAACCATGGTAACCTACACGGTCCGGACCAAGACGGCACTGGAATGCGGCACAAACCTTACGTTCGAAATAAATATAAAATAGTGCCAACAATGCGTAAGCCAAAAGCAGACCAACACCTATAAGGACACACTCAACTGTTGTTGTAAGCCATGCAGGCATAAATGAGTTGAGGAGATTATTAAGCCAGTTTGTTATTATTGAAAAGTCAAACATAATGATGTATGAAAATTTTTACTTAATCTAATACTATTTTCTATGTGTCCTTAAATATTATCTATCCATATCAGGAACGATGTAATCAAGAGAACCTCCGATGGTAATCAAGTCTGCAATCTTACTGCCTTCAGTGATATGGTCAACTACGCTTGCAAGGTTAAGACACGGTGGAACAATCTTAAGACGATAAGGTGAAGTAGTACCTTTGCTTTCAATATACACACCGAAGACACCGCGACAACCTTCAACGAGTTGGAACCAGTGTCCTTCAGGGAGTTTAAGCACTTTAGGAACCTTAGCGAGGATTTCGCCTTCAGGGATATTATCAATAAGTTGTTCTATAATGTGTGCTGACTGAGTAATCTCTTCCACACGGCATTTGAAGCGAGCCATAGAGTCACCCTCCGTAGCAAGTACTTCTTCAAAGTCGAGTTCTGAATAAATGCTGTAAGGGTCAGTCTTACGTACGTCGCAAGCCCAACCTGAAGCACGACCTGAAGGACCAGTCACACCATAGGAGATAGCATCTTCACGAGAAAGTATGCCTACGCCTTCAAGACGGTCCTTAGTTATAACATTGCCTGTAAAGAGAGTATTGTATTCCTTTATATTAGCAGGGATAACAGCGAGCAATGCTTTAACGTCATTTACAAAGTCCGGATGCAAATCCTGCATCACACCACCGATACATGAATAGTTAAACGTCATACGCGCACCGCAGGTCTTTTCCATAATATCAAGGATTTGCTCGCGAACACGGAGAGTGTAGAAAAGCATCGTAGTAGCACCAAGGTCCATACAGTAAGTACCGATAAACAAGCAGTGAGATGCGATACGTGAAAGTTCGTCCATCAACACGCGGATAACTTCCACACGACGTGATACTTGAATTCCGGCAGCCTTTTCAATACAAAGGCAAAGACCATGGTGATAATTGTGAGCGGAGAAATAGTCAAGACGATCCATATAGTGGAGAGTCTGAGGATAAGTAAGTTCCTCGCAGAGTTTTTCAACACCGCGGTGGATATAACCCATATAAACGTCTATTTTCTTTACGATTTCACCGTCAACGGCTGTACGGAAACGAAGCACACCGTGAGTGGCAGGGTGTTGCGGGCCGATGTTGACCACAAAGTCGTTTTCATTAAATACCTTAGTGACATTTTTAACTATATTGCCGTTTTCATCTCGGGTATAGTTATATGTATCGTCACTTTGACGTTCATTTTCAATAGACACCGGATTAAGTTCCGGATTAGTATCGTAATCCTTTCTTAACGGGAAACCTTTCCAGTCAATATTAAGGAAGAGACGACGCATATCAGGATTACCTATAAAGATAATACCGAAGAAGTCATACACTTCACGCTCGTAAATACATGCAATCTTCCAAAGGTCTGCAACGGAAGTGATAGTAGGATTTTCACGGTCAGTAGTTGAGACTTTGATGGAGATGTGAGTATTATGCTTTGTGGAAGTCAGGTAATACACACAGCCTAATGAATCTGTCCAATCCATACCGACGATTGTCACAAGATAGTCAAATGCCAATTCTTCATCATCACGAAGAGTCTTGGCAAGGCTATGAAGCTTTTCGTCAGGAATATTAATCAACAAAAATTCGCCTTCCTCAAATGTCGCTTCAGGAAATAAGTTGGCTATTTTGTCTTGAATATTTGCCATAATATTTAATAATGATATATGGGGTTAGTCGAATTAATTTTGTTCTTCAATCGGGTGAGCCTTAAGGTATTCTTCACGATTTTCCTGGCGATTAACACCGCCGAAGAATTTTTCAACTTTGATTTTACGTGAAAGCTGCATAATACCGTAAATCATTGCCTCGGGTCGTGGAGGACAACCCGGGACGAATACGTCAACCGGAACTATTTCCTCAATACCTTTTGCTACGTGATATGACTTACGGAAAGGGCCTCCGGAAATTGCACAAGAACCGCATGCGATAACGTATTTCGGCTCTGCAAGCTGGTCATAAAGACGACGGAAAACCGGCACCATACGGTTAACAATAGTACCTGCCACCATCATAAAGTCTGCCTGACGTGGTGAGGCACGAGCTACTTCCCAGCCAAAACGTGCCATATCAAAACGTGCTGCACCAAGCGACACGAATTCAATACCGCAACAACTGGTAGCGAAAGTAAGCGGCCAGATAGAGTTAGAACGCCCCCAGTTGATAAGTTTGTCAAACGCACCTACGATGACGTTAGTGCCGTTTGCACGAAGTTCTTCAACAAGTTTTTCAATATACTCGTTATCTTTAAATGCCTCGTAAGGCATACTTTTTGTCGTAATTTTTTCCACAACAGTACCTTTTTTTTCAAGTTCGTTTACTTCCATTCAAGTGCTCCTTTCTTCCAGGCATATACCAAGCCAAGCACTAATATTGAGAAAAATACGGCGATGCTGATAACACCTTCTGCTCCGAGCTCTTTGATTTTTACAGCCCATGGAAACAAGAATACTGTTTCAACATCGAAGATTAAAAAGAGGATTGCGTACAGATAATATCCTACATTGAACCTGGTCATTGAGCTTCCTCGAGTAGGTATACCACATTCATACGCTTCTCCTTTTTGAGGATTAAACGAACGAGGAGAAATTAGTCCCGCAAGCCACATTGCAAGCGACACAAGTGCCACACCTGTTAATAACGCTACTACAGCGAGCAATGCGTTGTTCTGAATTCCAAAGATGTCTAATGATATCATAAATTTTATTTTATTGTATCTTATTTTTCGTAATTCGTGGTTTTATAAATTTTATATTTCTTAACTTTTTGGTTATCAATAAATTAAGGGCAAAATAAAGACATCACGACGCATAACGCCCCTATTTTACGAGTGCAAATATACAAATTTTTTTCCGCTCGGCAATTTTTATTCACCACTTAATTTCACGCACACAGAGCGAGTTCGGAAATAACACCCAATATTGGCGTTATTTGGACCATTTAACCTATTCCGCTCTCACGCAAGAACTTTCCGGTGTAACTGTTTTGACACTTTGCTATTTCTTCCGGTGTACCGCAAGCCACGATGTATCCTCCGGCATCTCCGCCTTCCGGACCTATGTCTATAACGTAATCGGCTGCCTTTATCACGTCAATATTATGTTCAATAATCAGCACGGTGTGTCCTTTTGCTATCAACCTGTTAAAGGAGTCCATAAGTGTCTTTATATCATGTATATGCAGTCCTGTGGTAGGCTCGTCGAAGATAAACATCGCATGACTGTTCGTATCAAGCGACAAGTAATAGGCTAATTTCACTCTTTGATTTTCACCACCGGAAAGTGTTGATGAAGCTTGACCGAGTTTTATATATCCCAAACCTACATCTTGCAGCGGCTTAAGGCGTTTGATAATCTTTTTTTCAATATTACCATTTGCTTCGGAAAAAAATTCAATAGCCTGATTGACGGTCATATTAAGGACGTCATTAATATTTTTTCCACGGTATTCTATATCAAGAATATCTCGCTTAAAACGTTGTCCGTGACACGATTCGCAAGGGATAGTAATGTCTGCCATAAACTGCATTTCCACCGTTATATATCCATCTCCCTTACATTCTTCACATCGTCCGCCCTCTGTGTTAAACGAAAAATATGCCGGACCGAAACCCATCTGCTTTGCAGACTGTTGAGAGGCAAATAAGGCACGTATTTCATCGTATGCCTTGAGGTATGTTGCGGCGTTACTTCTTGAGGAACGACCTATCGGATTTTGGTCAACAAATTCTACGGAGCTTATTCTGCTCAAGTCTCCCCCGAGCGACTTAAATGCGCCGGGAGCATCGGCAGACTCTCCGAAGTGTCTCATCAAAGCCTTGTAAAGTATATCCCTTACAAGTGTTGATTTTCCGGAACCGCTCACGCCTGTCACCACGGTCATTATGCCTAACGGAAATTTGACATCAATATTTTTCAAGTTATTTTCTCTTGCGCCGCTTATTACTATTGAATCTGTCCACTTTCTTCGGTACTTAGGTACGTCTATTGTCAGTTCACCGGAAAGATATTTTGCAGTGTAACTGCGAGTGGCATTGGCAATTCCTTCCACAGGTCCTTGGTACACAATCTCACCTCCGTGTCGTCCGGCATCAGGTCCTACATCAATGAGGTAATCAGCCGCACGCATTATCTTTTCTTCATGCTCCACTACTACCACCGTGTTACCGACTTGCTGCAATTTGCGCAACACATTAATAAGCCGCTGAGTGTCACGAGGATGAAGGCCTATACTCGGCTCATCAAGGATATATATTGAACCTACAAGGCTGCTGCCGAGCGATGTAGAAAGATTTATACGCTGACTTTCGCCACCTGACAGTGTTGAAGATGTTCTGTTCAATGTCAAATAGCCCAAACCAACTTCAAGCAAGTAAGTCAACCTGCTACGGATTTCTATCAAAATTCTTTTTGCTATTTTCGCCTCGGTTTCGCTTATTACAAGATTATCGAACCACTCCGAAAGATCTTCAACAGACATTCGCGTAAGTTCTGCAATATTTTTGCCGCCGACTTTGACGTAAAGTGCCTCTTTACGCAGTCTGTCGCCGCCACATTCAGGACATATAGTCTTACCGCGGAAACGGTTTCGCATTATTGTGTATTGAACTTTGTAAGCATTTTTCTCTACGAATTCAAAAAAGCCGTCAATACCCGGAAAACTTCCTTTACCATGCCATAAGATAGCCTTTTCATCAGGAGAAAGATCACAATACGGTTTATGTATCGGGAAATGCAACTTACCGGAGAGTGCTATAAGCATATTTTTCCATTCGCTCATCTTCTCCCCTTTCCAGCACGCCACAGCGTCTTCGTATATCGTCAACGCCTTGTTTGGGATAACCAAATCTTCATCAATACCCATAATCTGTCCGAAGCCGTCACACTTAGGACACGCACCGAAAGGATTATTGAAATTAAAAAGGTAATCGTCAGGCTCAATAAATGAGATTCCATCGGCTTCAAAGCGACGCGAAAATTCGTACTTTTTCAGTCCGCCACTTGTCCACACAAATAGTGTCAGCGCATCAGCACCCTCAAAAAAGGCATTTTCAATAGAATCTGCAAGACGGCTCAGCTCGTCACCGCTGTGGCTGACAGCAAGACGGTCAATAAGTAATTTTTTATCGGCAGCTTCAGTAGCAATATCTTTAATATCTTCTATCATAATAAAGTTGCCGTCTGAGTCAATCAGCCTGCTGAAACCTGCTTTAAGATATATATCGAACTGTGCTGCCAAGCCTCTGCCTTGAGGCAAGTGTATATCCACCCCGAGGGCAATCCTCGTACCGTCATCGAACTCCAAAGCCTTTTTCAGTACATCTTCAATAGTATGCTTTTTTACTTCATTTCCTGAAACCGGAGAATATGTATGTCCTATTCTTGAAAACAAGAGTCGTAAATAGTCATAAATCTCAGTAGAAGTGCCTACCGTACTTCTTGGATTACGCGTATTTACTTTTTGCTCAATAGCTATTGCAGGAGGCAACCCTTTAATATAGTCCACTTCCGGCTTAGACATCTTACCGAGAAACTGACGAGCGTATGCCGACAAACTCTCTACGTACCTACGCTGCCCCTCAGCATAAATGGTATCAAATGCCAAAGATGATTTTCCGGACCCCGATAACCCGGTGATTACCACAAACTTATTTCTCGGGATAGAAACATCTACATTCTTCAAGTTGTTAACTCTTGCTCCCTTTATATCTATTGTTTCCGACATAGCGCATTAACTTTGATTTCAAGACTACAAAATTAAGAAAAAACCATCAAATGCTACAACTATCCGCCCTTCCAATTTGTTATAAAAACTAAATTAACACCAAATCTAAACCGATAAAGTAAAAAAACAATTACAAATATTTGGTCACTCAAGTTTAAAACGCTACATTTGCACTGAAAATCAACAAAATCAATTTTTAACAATCAACAAAAATTACAACTATGGCTTACGTAATAACTGATAAATGTGTTGCTTGCGGCACTTGTCTTCCTAACTGTCCTGTTGAAGCAATCTCTGAAGGCGACATCTATAAAATCGACCCGGATACTTGCATCGAATGTGGTACTTGCGAAAGTGTTTGCCCAAGCGAAGCAATCGTATTAGGCTAATTATTACAAGACTAATCAGAAAAATTTAGTGTCGCGCTCTTTGCGTGACACTTTTTTTATCCGGATATTTTGTAACTTTGCATTACTTAAACATCAATTATTTCTTTCTCGAAGCAATATTATATGTCCGTAAATCCCGTTTTTTCAATTATTACTATTACTTTCAATGCCGAAAATACGGTAAAGCCTACACTTGACAGCATCAAGAAACAGACTTTCACCGATTTCGAATACATCGTCATTGACGGAAATTCCTCAGATAACACCGTCAGCATTGTTAACGATGCACATATCCCCGACACTACTGTTCTCAGCGAACCGGATAAGGGACTGTATGACGCTATGAATAAGGGAATTAAATTAGCTAAAGGACAGTATTTGATATTCCTCAATGCCGGTGACTCACTCCACGAAGCGGATACCCTTAAATACGTTTCAGATGCTATAAAGGAATATAATCCGGACATAGTCTATGGTCAAACTATAATTGTTAATTCCGAGAGAGTAAAAATTGCGAACAGACACCTCACTGCGCCTGCGCACCTCACAGCAGACAGTTTTAAGCACGGTATGCTCGTATGCCACCAGGCGTTTATCGCAAAAAGAGAAATAGCAGAGTTTTATGACCTGTCTTACCGTTTTTCAGCAGACTACGATTGGTGTATTCGATGCTTAATGAAATCTCAAGCAAACACTTACGTTGACAAAGTGCTTATTGACTATCTGAGCGAAGGCGTTACTACCAAAAATTTCAAAAAGTCGCTCCGTGAGAGGTATAGTATAATGTGTAAGTATTACGGAACTCTGCCTACCGCCTTTCGGCATATCGGATTTTTGTTTCGCCACTTAATCAGAAAAATAACCCACTGATATGGATACTAAATATTACTTGGCAGTCAATAATAAACAGGAAGGTCCATACAATCTTCAGCAACTTCGTGATATGAACTTAGATGCTAATACACTTGTATGGTACGACGGACTTGATGAATGGAAAAAACTAAGCAACCTGCCCATTCTTTCATCACAACTAACCAAGACGGAGACACCTCCGCCGTTTGACGAAGAAAAATACGTAATCGAGAATAACACCGTAGTGCCAATGCCTACACAAGAAGTCAACCCATTCGGCTATATAAATAAAAAAGCAAAGCCAAACAACTACCTTGCCGAAGCTGTTTTCTCACTATTATTTTGCTGCCCTATCGCACTTATAGCCGTTTACAAATCGCTGCAAGTGAATAAATTATACAATAAGGGGCTGCAAGACGAAGCCAAGCAGGCAGCCAAACAGGCGCGAAACTTTGCACTGCTTGCTGTTGCTGCCGGTTTTATAATCCCAATAATAAGTATACTGCTGAGTTAACTATGAGTAAATATATACTGAACACCTCTTTTCATCTCACTAAAAATGTGAAAGATGAATTTATCAAGTGGGCGAAAGAAACTTATATTCCCGCTGCACTTGAAACGGGTTTTCTTTCATCACCCGTGTTTACCAAAATCCTTGCGGAAATAGAACCGGGGACGGAAAGTTATGCCATACACTTCAAGATGGACGATCTAAAAAAAGCCGCTGAATGGCACGACACCATTGCCGCCGAACTAAAAAATGCTATTCACAACAAGACGAATAAGCAAGTATTATTTTTCACTACTTACATGGAGGAAATATAAGTGGACGAAACTCTTAGAGAATGGGATAAAATAATCATCGGCATTGACCCAGGAACTAATGTGATGGGCTACGGCATTCTCGGCATCAAAAACAAAAAGCCACACATGATAGCCATGGGGGTCATAGAACTGTCAAAACTGTCAGACAGATACTTGCGCCTCAAGCGTATTTATGACAGAGTGGTAGGACTGGTGGAGCAATATTTACCCGACGAAATGGCTATTGAAGCACCGTTTTTCGGCAAAAACGTCCAGTCAATGCTCAAACTCGGCAGAGCGCAAGGAGTGGCTATGGCAGCCGCACTTTCACGCGACGTTACAATCGTGGAATACGAACCGAGGAAAATCAAGCAAGCCATCACAGGCAACGGAGCAGCAAGTAAAGAGCAAGTACAAGAGCTGATCAAAAGAATACTCAATATCCCGCAATCCTCCATTTTACCCCAACTTGACGCTACTGACGCCCTTGCAGCCGCAATGTGTCATTTTTACGAAACTTCACGACCGATTCAAGTTTCCGGCGGAGCTAAGACCTGGAAAGAATTTATTGCCCGAAATCCAAAAAGAGTAAAGTAAATATTTTTGATAGCCATACAAAATTTTGTAACTTTGCAACATATTAGAAATAAGACAGTAATATAAAAAATACATATTATGAAACTTTTTGAAAGACTTACAGTTAAAGCCAAAGGCAATCGCCAAAGGATAGTCTTACCGGAAGGCACTGAGCCTCGCACACTTACTGCGGCAGACCGCATTATAGCAGACGGAATTGCAGAGATTACACTTATCGGTGACCCTGCAGACATCAAGCGTCTTGCAGAGGAAATGAAACTCGAGCATATCAAAGATGCCAAGATTGTAAACCCTGCAGACGAAACTGTAATTGACAAATACGCTCCTCTTTTCTTTGAATTAAGAAAGAAAAAAGGTATCTCTATGGAAGAAGCTCGTCTTACCACTGCCAATCCGCTTTACCTCGGCTGCCTTATGGTGAAAGCAGGTGATGCTGACGGTCAGGTAGCAGGTGCTATGAACACTACAGGTAACGTACTTCGTGCCGCATTCCAAGTTATCAAGACTCAGCCGGGCATTGACGTAGTTTCAGGTGCATTCCTTATGCTCTTACCTGATGATAAGCCATACGGAACAGACGGTATCCTCGTGTTTGCTGACTGCGCTGTAGTTCCGGATCCTAACGCTGCCGAACTTGCACAAATCGCAGTTTCAGCCGGTCAAACTGCAAGAGACCTCGCAGGCATTGAGCCGAGAGTGGCAATTTTAAGTTTTTCTACAAAGGGCAGTGCTAAGCACGAAAGAGTGGATAAAGTAATTGAAGCCACTGAAATCGCTCACAAAATGGCACCAAACCTTATTCTTGACGGCGAACTTCAAGCAGATGCCGCAATAGTACCTGTGGTATGCAACACCAAAGCACCTAATTCACCGCTCAGCGGACGTGCAAACGTACTCGTATTCCCTTCACTTGAAGTAGGTAACATCGCATACAAACTCGTTCAACGTCTTGGCGGAGTAGAAGCCGTAGGTCCTGTACTCCAAGGTCTTGCAGCTCCGGTGAACGACCTGTCACGCGGTTGCTTCCCTGAAGACATTTACAAGACAATCATCATGACTTGTAACCAAGCAATCGGACTTAAAGAGAATAAATAATAAACCAACATATACACACTTCGATTACAAATGAAAATTCTCGTATTAAACTGCGGAAGCAGTTCCGTAAAATACAAGTTAATAGATACAACTAAAGGAGAGACACTTGCTGAAGGTGGTGTTGAAAAAATCGGACTTGAAGACGGTTTTCTCAAATTCAAAAAAGCTGACGGCTCCAAGGAAATTGTGAACCTCGGCAAGACAGACCACAAAGGCTCCGTAATGGCTATTCTTAATAACCTTACCGACGAAAAGGTTGGCTGCATAAAGAGTTTTGACGAAATAGATGCAGTAGGTCACCGTCTCGTTCATGGTGGTGAAAAATTCAGCAAGAGCGTTAAGATCGACGACCAAGTGATAGCTATGGTAAAAGAATGTTATCCACTCGCACCGCTCCACAACCCTGCGAACATCACCGGCGTGGAAGCAATCCTCGCAATATTGCCAAACGTGCCGCAAGTGGGTGTATTCGACACTGCATTCCACCAGACAATGCCGGCAAAAAGCTTCATGTATGCCCTCCCCTACAAATACTACAAAGAAGACGGCGTACGCAGATACGGTTTCCACGGCACAAGTCACAGATACGTATCAGCTCGCGTATGTGAAATTCTCGGCGTAGATATTAAAGACCAAAAAATCATCACTTGTCACGTAGGTAACGGCGGTTCTATCACTGCTATCGTTGGAGGCAAGAGTGTTGACACATCTATGGGACTTACACCTACTGAAGGACTTATGATGGGTACACGAGTAGGTGACGTTGACCCGGGTGCGCTTACTTACCTTATGAAGAAGCACAACCTCACTGCAGACGATATTCAACGCATCATAAACAAGGAAAGCGGTGTTGCCGGTGTATCTGAAATCTCATCAGATATGCGCGAAATTGAAGCAGCCGTTAAGGCCGGCAATGAACGTGCTACCCTCGCCCTTGACATGTACGAACAGCGCATCACAAAATACATCGGAGCATACGCTGCTGAAATGGGAGGCGTTGACATAATCGTGTTCACAGGCGGTGTAGGTGAAAATCAGACAGGACTCCGCGGAAACGTGTGCCGTCCGTTGAAATTTATGGGAGTGGAAATCAATGAAGAACTAAATGCCGTAACACGTGGCACTGAAACAGTGATTTCAACACCTGAATCAAAAGTAAAAGTAGTAGTTGTTCCTACTGACGAAGAACTTATGATTGCTCGCGACACTGAAGCCATTGTCAGCGGCAAAACTCTATAATTGACTTAAATCACCAACCATCATAAAAAGGGTGAGCCCTCCGCTCACCCTTTTTCTATCAAAAACTTAATGAAGAAGCCCACTGTACATAAAAAGTCAATACGCTATATCTCAAAATACGCATCTCCGATAGGCACACTTACAATATCCGCTGACGATAACGCCTTGACAGGATTATGGATTAGCGGACAGAAAAATTTCGGCAGTACATTGGCAGGATACGAATGTATCGAGCAAGACAACACCATCATAAACGCTGCACACAAGTGGCTTGACGAATACTTTGCAGGCGAATATCCACAGACGGCTATTGAAGTCAAACTTGAAGGGACTGACTTCCAAGTAAAAGTATGGAACATTCTCCGCAACATACCATACGGTCGCACGGTAACATACGCTGACATAGCACAAGCCGCCGGTTGTAAATCACCCAGAGCCACAGGCACTGCAATAGGCAAAAATCCAATATCCATAATAGTTCCCTGCCACAGAGTAATATCCACCACCGGTAAACTCACAGGCTATGCCGGAGGCATAGATGCTAAAGCCAAACTGCTACAGTTGGAGGAAAAGAATAGTTAATAATAATTAATTTAAATATTAAATATCCGATAAAATGCTTAACTTTAGCCGATATTATTGTGTATCAGCACAATTTTAAAGGTAATTTCAATATCACTGTAAGATATCATAAAGTTATTATGGTTCTTTTAGCTTTACACTATTAAATTTATTATACAAATTCATCACTTCCTCGAAAGTGTGGATTTGACCATTCCAATTGCGGTAATTTGGCACTTCAGCAGAAAAATCTCCGAGTGGTTTGTATTCGCCTAATTTTATATTTAGGCACGGCATAGAAACACGAATTGTGTTCCCATTTTCATCAGCAATATCACGTTTACGAGAGCCGAAAGATATTCCGTCAATTGCATAATATCCGGAAATATTACTGTCCGCTAAAAAAATTTGAGATCGGATAAAATTAGGGCTGATTC
>SAMEA104315426__coassemble_238_pt1 | contig 51608 bp, 46 predicted proteins | sample SAMEA104315426__metabat2_low_PE_027 | metagenome-assembled genome bin SAMEA104315426 (sample SAMEA104315426) | gut metagenome | biome: Monkey gut; feature: monkey-associated habitat; material: faeces | place: China | collected 2013 | reverse complement strand
TACAGGGCTTCGGGGAGTTTTTTTATGCTCTTTTGAGTTTTACCGGACAGCAATAATCTGAAAAAAAGCTGTACAAAAAACTCATTCATTAAAAATGTGCAACACGGTGAGGAATAAGACAAAAAGGCTGTGACATACGCCACAGCCTTTCTTATATGAAGATTTGCTGATTATTAGCCGTTAACTTTCTTCATGTGAGCGATAAGGTCAAGAACCTTGTTAGAGTAACCGATTTCGTTATCGTACCAAGAGATAACCTTAACGAATGTGTCTGTCAAGTAAACACCTGCGTTAGCATCGAAGATAGAAGTAAGCTTGCAACCGAGGAAGTCGCTTGATACTACTGCATCTTCAGTGTAGCCGAGTACACCTTTGAGTTCGCCTTCTGAAGCTTCTTTCATTGCAGCGCAGATAGCTTCTTTTGTAGCCGGCTTAGCAAGGTTTACAGTAAGGTCAACAACAGATACGTCAAGAGTAGGAACACGCATTGAGATACCTGTAAGTTTGCCGTTAAGTTCAGGGATTACTTTACCCACTGCCTTTGCAGCACCTGTAGATGAAGGAATGATATTACCTGAAGCTGCACGACCACCACGCCAGTCTTTCATTGAAGGACCGTCAACAGTTTTTTGGGTTGCAGTTGTAGAGTGTACTGTAGTCATAAGACCGTTTACGATACCGAATTTATCGTTAAGAACCTTAGCGATTGGAGCAAGACAGTTAGTTGTACAAGATGCGTTTGATACGAATGTTTGACCTGCGTATGTCTTTTCGTTAACACCTACTACGAACATTGGAGTAGCGTCTTTTGAAGGAGCAGACATTACAACATATTTTGCACCTGCTTCAATGTGTGCTTGAGCCTTTTCTTCAGTAAGGAAGAGACCTGTTGATTCTACAACGTATTCAGCACCTACTGCTGCCCAGTTGATTTCTGCAGGGTTCTTGCATGCAGTTACACGGATGTGTTTGCCGTTTACGATAAGTTCGCTCTTTTCGAGGTCGAAGCTTACTTCACCTTCAAAGCGACCGTGCATTGTGTCATACTTAAGCATGTAAGCCATGTAATCAACAGGGAGAAGGTCGTTGATTGCTACTACTTCGATGTCGTTGCGCTCAATTGATGCGCGGAAAACGAAACGACCGATACGGCCGAAACCGTTAATACCTACTTTTGTCATAATTGTATTACAGTTATTTTTAATTAAAAAAATATTTTATTTTACTTATTTTCAGTATATTAACCTCACACTTTATCATGTCTCGGTTTCACGGCACAAAGTTACGAATTTTTTTTCAATGCTATATATTAATTGACGAAATTTTTCCTTATTTTTTTTAATTATGCTTTACACTTGATTATAAAACAAAAGTGACGGGAAAAGGTTTATTTCCCGTCACTTTTTAGTGTATGAATTACGTTTAATACTTTTCGTTATTGGCAAAAGCCGGTGTTACATCGTCCTTGCTTGTTACTACAAGTCGTTCGTATTCACGCAAGCCTGTACCTGCCGGTATCAAGTGTCCACAAATTACGTTTTCCTTCATACCCTCAAGATTATCAACTTTACCGCTGATTGCTGCTTCGTTAAGAACCTTGGTTGTTTCCTGGAATGATGCGGCTGACATGAATGATGAAGTCTGAAGTGCTGCGCGTGTGATACCTTGAAGTATCTGTTCTGATGTTGCAAGAACTGCATCACGCACCGTAACTGTCTTCAAGTCGCGACGCTTAAGTGCTGAGTTTTCATCACGGAGTTTGCGTGCCGTGATAATTTGACCCGGCTTAACGTTTTCTGAATCACCTGCATCTACGACTACTTTCTTGCCCCAGATACGGTCATTTTCTTCCATAAAGTCGCGTTTGTCAACAATTTGCTGTTCAAGGAAGCATGTGTCACCCGGATCAATGATATTAACCTTACGCATCATCTGACGTACGATTACTTCAAAGTGCTTATCATTAATCTTCACACCCTGCATACGGTAAACGTCTTGAACTTCGTTCACGATATATTCCTGAACGGCTGTCGGTCCCATGATGTTTAGGATATCTGCCGGAGTTATAGCACCGTCGGAAAGCGGTGTACCTGCACGGACATAGTCATTTTCCTGTACAAGGAGCTGCTTTGAAAGAGGAATAAGATACTTCTTTTCTTCTCCAAGCTTTGATACAACTGATATCTCACGATTACCGCGCTTAACTTTGCCGAAGTGTACTTCACCGTCGATTTCTGACACGATTGCAGGATTTGACGGGTTACGTGCCTCAAAGAGTTCTGTCACACGTGGAAGACCACCGGTGATGTCACCGGCGCCACCGGCTGCACGAGGAATCTTAACTACGTCTTCACCGACTTTGACTTCTGCACCTTCTTCAAGAAGAACGTGTGCGCCTACCGGCAATGCGTATGTCTTAAGAATATTTCCGTCGCCATCTACGATACTTGCTTCAGGAACTTTAGTACGGTCACGTGACTCTATCACAATCTTATCTTGAAGACCTGACTGTTCATCGTATTCAACACGGTAAGTAACGTTCTCAATGAAGTTTTCGAACTTAAGTTTACCTTTTACTTCGTTTATAATTACAGCGTTGAACGGGTCCCATTCGCAGATTACATCATCTTTCTTAACTTTGTCACCATTGCTGAAGAAAAGTTTTGAACCGTAAGGTATATTTGCGTTAGTGAGCATCATCTTAGTGTTCGGGTCAATAATACGAAGTTCTGCAAGACGTCCTACAACTACTTCTATATTACGTCCCTTAGCATCAACGTCATCTGTTGTCACAGTACGGAGCTCATCTATCTCAAGAATACCGTCATAGCGGGATTTAACGCTGTTGACAGCTGCAAGGTTTGATGCAACACCACCAACGTGGAATGTACGAAGGGTCAACTGTGTACCCGGCTCACCGATTGACTGTGCAGCAATCACACCGACTGCTTCACCGATTTGAACAAGACGGTTGGTAGCAAGGTTACGACCGTAACATTTTGCACATACACCTTTCTTGGATTCGCATGTAAGCACTGAGCGGATTTCAACTGATTCAATAGGAGAAGCGTCAATTCTATCTGCTGCTGCATCATTAATTTCTTCACCTGCGGCAACGATAACTTCGCCCGTACTCGGGTCAACAATATCATGTACTGATACACGACCGAGAATACGTTCACCGAGTGAAGCAACGACTTCATCGTTATTCTTAATTTCCTTGCATACAAGACCGCGGAGAGTACCGCAATCTTCTTCGTTGATAATAACGTCGTGTGCAACGTCAACAAGACGACGAGTCAAATAACCTGCATCAGCAGTCTTAAGCGCTGTATCGGCAAGACCTTTACGAGCACCGTGGGTTGAAATAAAGTACTCAAGCACTGAAAGACCTTCCTTGAAGTTTGCCAAGATAGGGTTTTCAATAATCTGACCTCCTTCAGCACCGGCTTTCTGCGGTTTTGCCATAAGACCACGCATACCTGCTAACTGACGAATCTGGTCCTTACTACCACGAGCTCCTGAGTCAAGCATCATAAATACAGAGTTGAAACCTTGATTAGCCTCTGTCATTTGCTTCATAAGGATATTAGTAAGTTTGGTATTTACGTGTGTCCAAATATCAATAATCTGGTTATAACGTTCATTATTGGTAATGAAACCCATAGAATAGTTGTTCATCACTTCTTCTACGGCGTCGTAACCTTCTTGTACGATTGCTGCTTTTTCTTCCGGAATAATCACGTCACCAAGGTTGAATGACAATCCGCCGCGGAATGCCATATAGTAACCCAAGTTCTTAATATCATCAAGGAACTGTGCTGAACGCGGGATACCGCATTTCTTAATTACCTTTGCAATGATATTACGGAGTGATTTCTTCGAAAGGATTTCATTAACGTAGCCGATTTCCTTAGGCACGTATTGGTTCACAAGTACACGACCTACTGAAGTATTTTCTACAAGGTGAGTGATAGGCTTTCCGTCTGCATCAATGTCATCTACTACGATTGAAACAGGTGCGTGAAGTGTCACACGACCTTCATTGTAAGCGATTTGTGCTTCTTCCGGTCCGTAGAACTTGAGTCCTTCACCTTTATCGCCCTTACGGAGCTTGGTGATGTAGTAAAGACCGAGTACCATATCCTGTGAAGGCACAGTGATCGGCGCACCGTTCGCAGGGTTAAGGATATTATGAGAACCTAGCATCAACATTTGTGCCTCAAGCACTGCCTCATTGCCGAGTGGCAAGTGTACTGCCATCTGGTCACCATCGAAGTCGGCGTTGAACGCTGTACATGCAAGCGGGTGAAGTTGGATAGCCTTTCCTTCAATCATCTTAGGCTGGAATGCCTGAATACCAAGACGGTGAAGTGTCGGAGCACGGTTCAACAGTACCGGGTGACCTTTCATCACGTATTCAAGAATATCCCATACTACAGGTTCTTTGCGGTCAACGATTTTCTTCGCACTCTTGACAGTCTTTACAATACCGCGTTCAATTAGTTTACGGATAATGAACGGCTTGTAAAGCTCAGCTGCCATATTCTTTGGAATACCACATTCGTGCATCTTAAGTTCAGGACCTACGACGATAACGGAACGTGCTGAATAGTCAACACGCTTACCGAGAAGGTTCTGACGGAAACGACCTTGTTTACCTTTAAGGCTGTCTGAAAGTGATTTCAAAGGACGGTTTGCCTCTGTCTTAACGGCAGATGACTTACGTGAGTTATCAAGAAGTGAATCAACAGCCTCCTGAAGCATACGTTTCTCGTTACGGAGAATAACGTCAGGTGCTTTGATTTCAATAAGTCTCTTAAGACGATTGTTACGAATGATTACACGACGATAGAGGTCGTTGAGGTCAGACGTAGCAAAACGACCGCCATCAAGCGGCACCAATGGACGCAATTCCGGAGGTGTAACAGGGATTGCCTGAAGGATCATCCATTCAGGACGGTTACGCTGCTTTGATGCGCGGAATGATTCAACGATTTGAAGACGTTTAAGTGCCTCATTCTTACGCTGCTGTGAGCCATCAGTACTTGCCTGGTGACGAAGTTTGTAAGAAAGGTCATCAAGGTCAAGACGGACAAGAAGGTCATATATAGCTTCAGCACCCATCTTGGCGATGAACTTATTAGGGTCATTATCTTCAAGAGCCTGATTATCCTTAGGAAGTTTATCAAGAGCATCAAAGTATTCATCTTCAGTGAGAAGATCAAGTTCCTGATATTCGTCAGCAAGGACACCCGGCTGAATAATTACATATTTTTCGTAATAAATTACGGCATCAAGTTTTTTAGAAGGTAAACCGAGGAGATAACCGATCTTACTTGGTAAAGAGCGGAAATACCAGATGTGAGCAACAGGCACAACAAGCTTAATGTGTCCCATACGCTCACGGCGCACTTTCTTTTCTGTCACTTCCACACCACAACGGTCGCAGACGATGCCTTTGTAGCGGATACGTTTGTATTTACCGCAGTGGCATTCGTAGTCTTTTACAGGACCGAAGATACGCTCGCAGAAAAGTCCGTCGCGTTCAGGCTTATAAGTACGATAGTTGATGGTCTCAGGTTTGAGAACCTCGCCACTTGATTTTTCAAGAATTTCTTCCGGTGAAGCAATACCGATAGAGATTTTTGAAAAATTGGTTTTAGTGTTTTTTTCTTTTCTAAAAGCCATATTGAGTTATTAAAAAAGTATTTTCGTATTTTGAGGAGTCGCCCCGATGGCAGATTTTAATCCACCGCCGGGGGTCTTCCGATGCTTTTATCGATATGGGTAATCTCTCGATTTAGTTTTCAAGACGTATGCTCAAGCAGAGGCCTTGGAGTTCGTGGAGAAGCACATTAAGTGATTCAGGTATGCCTGCGGGTGGCATTGGGTCACCCTTGACAATAGCTTCGTAAGCTTTGCTACGACCTGTGACGTCATCACTCTTGATAGTAAGGATTTCTTGAAGAACGTGTGATGCACCGAATGCCTCAAGTGCCCAAACTTCCATTTCTCCGAAACGCTGACCACCGAACTGTGCTTTACCGCCAAGCGGCTGTTGAGTGATAAGTGAGTACGGACCGATACTACGTGCGTGCATCTTGTCTTCAACCATGTGGCCAAGCTTAAGCATGTAGATTACACCCACTGTTGCAGGTTGGTCAAAACGGTCACCTGTACCACCATCGTAAAGATAAGTCTTACCGTAACGTGGAAGACCTGCTTTATCTGTCCAGTCATTAAGGTCATCAAGTGTTGCGCCATCAAAGATTGGAGTAGCGAATTTTTCTCCTAATTCACGACCTGCCCAACCGAGTACGGTCTCGAAAATCTGACCGAGGTTCATACGAGAAGGCACACCAAGCGGGTTCAAACAGATATCTACCGGAGTACCGTCTGCAAGGAACGGCATATCTTCCTGACGGACGATTCGTGACACGATACCCTTGTTACCGTGACGACCTGCCATCTTGTCACCTACGCTGATTTTACGTTTCTTGGCGATATATACTTTTGCCATTTGCATAATTCCTGACGGAAGTTCGTCACCGATTGAAATATCGAATTTCTTACGACGAAGTTCTGCGTCAATTTCTTTTGACTTACGCAAATAGTTTACAATAGTCTTAGAAATAAGATCATTCTTATGTTCATCTGCCGTCCAGTTGCTATGGTTTACAGCATCAAAGTTAATACCGCGGAGCTGTGATGCCTCAAAAGTTGAATCCTTAGCGATAACTTCATCGCCGAGGAAGTCCTTGACACCTTGAGAAAGTTGTCCTGCAGTAAGAACCATAAGCTTGTCGATAAGAATTTTCTTAAGTTCTTCTTGTTTTGTTTCGTACTCTTCATCAAGCTGTGGAAGACGTGCATTCGTCGTACGACGTGATGTTGTCTTCGCAGCACGAGAGAATAGATTAGTTCCGATAACTACACCCTTGAGTGACGGAGAAGCCTTAAGAGAAGCATCTTTAACGTCACCTGCCTTGTCACCGAAGATAGCACGCAAAAGTTTTTCTTCCGGAGTCGGATCAGATTCACCCTTAGGAGTAATCTTACCTATCATAATATCACCCGGAACTACGTGCGCACCAACACGGATAATACCGCGTTCGTCAAGATCCTTGGTAGCATCTTCACTGACATTAGGTATATCAGAAGTCAATTCTTCCATACCGCGCTTGGTCTCACGCACTTCAAGGCTGTATTCGTCAACGTGAACGGAAGTAAGGATGTCCTCGCGCACCATTCTTTCGTTAAGAACGATAGCGTCCTCATAGTTGTAACCCTTCCAAGGCATGAATGCCACCTTAAGGTTACGTCCGAGAGCGAGCTCACCGTTTTCAGTTGAATAACCTTCAGTAAGGATATCTCCTTTCTTCACTCTCTGACCTTTATTACAGATAGGACGAAGGTCAATCGTAGTGCTTTGGTTTGTCTTACGGAACTTAGGTAATCTATATTCCTTGACTGCATCTTCGAATGCCACAAATTCTTCATCTTCAGTGCGGTCATAGCGAATACGGATAGTAGTTGCATCAACGAATTCGATAGTACCTTCACCTTCAGCAGCGATTTGAGTACGGCTGTCACGAATAAGTTGACCTTCAATACCTGTACCTACGATAGGTGCCTCTGAACGCATCAATGGGACTGCCTGGCGCATCATGTTTGATCCCATCAACGCACGGTTAGCGTCATCATGTTCAAGGAACGGGATAAGTGATGCTGCGATAGAAGCAATCTGCATTGGAGATACGTCCATAAGTTGAACTTCACTTGGAGCAACAACAGGGAAGTCGGCATCAAGACGTGCTTTTACCTTATCTCTGATAAATGTACCATCAGGATTAAGAGGAGCATTACCTTGAGCGATAATCTTACCTTCCTCAATTTCTGCAGCAAGATAGATTACCTCGTCATTGTTCAAGTTCACCTTAGAGTTTTCTACCACACGGTAAGGTGTTTCGATAAATCCTAAATCATTAATCTTCGCATACACACAAAGTGAAGAAATAAGACCGATGTTAGGACCTTCCGGAGTCTCGATAGGACAAAGACGTCCGTAGTGAGTATAGTGTACGTCACGTACCTCGAAGCCTGCACGCTCACGAGAAAGACCGCCGGGACCTAGAGCAGACATACGACGCTTGTGCGTAATCTCTGCAAGCGGGTTCGTTTGGTCCATGAACTGTGACAATGCGTTAGTTCCGAAGAACGTATTGATTACAGATGAAACAGTCTTGGCGTTGATAAGATCTATCGGAGTGAACACCTCGTTATCACGCACATTCATACGTTCGCGAATAGTACGAGACATACGTGCAAGACCTACAGCGAACTGTTGATAAAGCTGCTCGCCTACAGTACGGACTCGACGGTTACTCAAGTGGTCAATATCATCAACGTCAGTCTTTGAGTTGATTAGCTCAATAAGGTATTTAATAATCGCTACAATATCTTCCCTTGTAAGAACCTTAATCTCCATAGGAATAGTAAGACCAAGTTTCTTATTGATACGGTAACGACCTACTTCACCGAGGTCATAACGCTTCTCGGAAAAGAACAAGTTTGTGATAACCTCACGAGCTGATGCATCATCAGGCGGCTCCGCATTACGGAGTTGTCTGTAGATGTATTGGATAGCCTCTTTTTCAGAGTTTGAATTATCCTTTTGGAGAGTGTTGAATATAATGGTATAATCCGTTGAGTTGACGTCTTCCTTATGTAAGAGAATAGTCTGGGCGCCGGACTCAAGCAGAGTATCAATATCTTCTTCTGTGATTACAGCCTCACGATCAAGAACGATATCATGACGTTCTATCGTAGAAACTTCACCGGTATCAGCATCAACGAAATCTTCTACCCATGAACGAAGTACACGAGCAGCAAGACGACGGCCGACAACTTTTTTAAGATTAGCCTTAGTGATTTTAACTTCTTCAGCAAGACCGAAAATTTCAATGATGTCCTTATCGCTTTCAAGACCGATAGCACGTAACAATGTAGTTACAGGCAATTTCTTCTTACGGTCAATGTAAGCGTACATGACATTGTTGATGTCAGTTGCAAATTCAATCCAAGACCCACGGAATGGGATAATACGTGCTGAATAAAGTTTTGTACCATTAGCGTGTGTACTTTGACCAAAGAACACGCCCGGTGAACGGTGTAATTGAGAAACTACTACACGTTCTGCACCGTTTATTACAAATGTTCCCTTCTCAGTCATATAAGGGATAGGACCGAGATATACATCTTGTACTACAGTATCGAAATCCTCATGATCAGGATCAGTACAGTAAAGTTTTAACTTGGCTTTTAAAGGTACGCTATAGGTAAGACCGCGTTCAAGACACTCGTCGATAGAATAACGAGGTGGATCTATGTAGTAGTCAAGGAACTCGAGGACAAAGTTATTACGAGTATCTGCAATAGGGAAGTTTTCTGCAAATACCTTATACAATCCCTCATTATTACGTTTTTCAGGGGGAGTGTCCAACTGCAAGAAGTCACTGAAAGACTTCAACTGGACCTCAAGAAAATCCGGATAAGGAAGCGGGTTCTTTACCGAAGCGAAATTAATACGGGGTTTATCTGAAGTAACTGACATCTAAAAAAAAATAGGTTAAGGGAACTCAAATTGATTTTAACACAAAAAGGTTAAGAATCTTCGGATAAGGAGATTCTTAACCTAAGCGCCTGATAATCAGGCAATATTATTTAAGTTCAACTTCAGCGCCAGCGTCTTCAAGTTGTTTCTTAAGACCTTCTGCGTCAGCCTTAGCAAGACCTTCTTTGATATTGCTTGGTGCGTTGTCAACGAGTTCTTTAGCTTCTTTCAAGCCAAGACCTGTAAGTTCCTTAACGAGTTTAACAACTGCTAACTTAGCAGCACCAGCTGATTTGAGGACTACATCGAAAGATGATTTTTCTTCTTCAGCGGCACCTGCAGCAGCAGGACCAGCAGCAACTGCAACTGCAGCAGCAGCAGGTTCGATACCGTATTCTTCTTTAAGGATTTGTGCGAGTTCGTTAACTTCTTTAACGGTAAGGTTAACGAGTTGTTCTGCAAAAGCTTTTAAATCTGCCATTTTTGTATGTATTTAAGTTATTATCTAAATTAAGTTTATTCTTTGTTTGAAAGTGTTTCCAAGATGCCATGGAGTTTGTTGCCACCTGAAGTAAGTGCTGATACAACATTCTTCGCCGGTGATTGGAGAAGTGCGATAACGTCGCCGATAAGTTCGTTTTTGCTCTTGATCTTTGACAAAGTATCGAGTTGATCTTCACCAACATATACAGTTTCCTCAACGTATGCAGCTTTGAAACGAGGGAGAACAGCGTCCTTTTCAGTTACCTTCTTGAGAAGCTTTGCAGGTGCATTACCTACATTGCTGAAAAGAATAGAAGTTGAACCCTTGAGAGTTGGATAGAGTTCTGAAAAATCACCTTCAAGTGATTCTAATGCCTTGTGAAGAAGGGTGTTCTTCACTACCATCAACTTAATTCCTTCACCGAAGCAAGCACGACGAAGAGCGCTTGTAGCCTCTGCATCAAGACCTGCTGTCTCAGCAAGGTAAAAACAACTGTACTCTTTAAGAGTAGCAGCAATTTTTTCTATAATTATGCCTTTATCTTCTTTTTTCATTTTGTCTTCAGTTTTAAGAATTATTCATCGACTGACTTAACGTCAACCTTTACACTGGGACTCATGGTGCTTGAGAGATAAATGCTCTTAATATAGGTACCTTTTGCTGTAGCCGGTTTGAGTTTAATCAAAGTAGCGATAAATTCACGTGCATTGTCACGCATTTGCTCTACTGTAAACGATACTTTACCTACAGATGAGTGTACAATACCATTCTTATCTACCTTAAAGTCGATCTTACCTTTCTTGACTTCTTCTACTGCCTTTGCTACATCTACGGTAACTGTACCGCTCTTTGGGTTTGGCATCAAGCCACGAGGACCGAGGATACGACCAAGAGCACCAATTTTACCCATGATAGCAGGCTGAGTGATGATTACGTCAACATCAGTCCAACCACCTTTGATTTTCTCAATATATTCTTCAAGTCCTACATAGTCTGCACCCGCTGCCTTAGCTGCCGCTTCAGCATCTGATGAACAAAGTACGAGAACTCTTACCTGCTTACCTGTTCCGTGTGGTAGAGTAACAACACCACGCACCATTTGGTTAGCCTTACGGGGATCAACGCCAAGACGCACATCAATATCAAGCGATGCATCAAACTTAGTGAAAGTCATTTCTTTCACCTTTGCTACAGCTTCCGCAAGAGTGTAAGTCTTCCCAGCCTCAATCTTTTCAAAAGCCAACTTTTGATTTTTTGTAAGTTTACTCATTGTCAATTGAAGTTTATTAGTTTAATTCAGGGAATGCTCCATTTACGGTGATACCCATACTTCTGGCTGTTCCGGCAACCATTGTCATAGCCGATTTCAAGGTAAAACAGTTCAAATCCGGCATTTTATCTTCAGCAATAGCCTTCACTTGCTCCCATGTGATTTGTGCTACCTTATTACGATTAGGTTGGGCAGAACCACTTTTGATTTTTGCTGCTTCAAGAAGTTGAATTGCAACAGGTGGAGTCTTTACAACAAAGTCAAAACTCTTATCTGTGTAATATGTAATTACTACAGGAAGAATCTTACCTGCCTTGTCTTGAGTGCGGGCATTGAATTGCTTGCAAAATTCCATAATGTTGATACCCTTAGAACCTAAGGCAGGACCAACTGGTGGTGAAGGGTTTGCAGCGCCACCTTTTATCTGCAATTTGATCTGTCCAGCAATTTCTTTAGCCATTTTGTTAAAACTTTTTTTAATTAAATTATTACATCAGCGAGAAGTCATTCATTTACTGCGAGCGTAACATTCAAGCAGCAACTCACGATTATTCTCTTTCTACTTGCGAATTTTCCAATTCCAGTGAAGTCTTTCTTCCGAAAATCTTCACCATCACTTTAAGTTTCTTTTTCTCCGGGTAAACTTCATCGATTTCTCCATTAAAGCCCTTGAATGGTCCGTCATTGACTTTCACGGTTTCACCAACCATGTAGTCGTTAACTTCTCCTTCAGCACTCTCATTGATTTCGTCAGCAGTACCCAGCATACGCATCACTTCGCTTTCACGAAGTGCCTCAGGCTTTGCATCTTTTCCGCGACCTTTAAGGAAGTCAATAACATTTGTAGTGTTACGAAGTTCGTACATCACTTCACCTGTTAAATCAGCTTCCACGAAAACATAACCGGAATAGAGGTTTTTCTCTTTGACTACCTTCTTACCATTTCTTACAGCTACCACTTTTTCAGTAGGGATAAGAACCTGGAAAACGTAATCACCCAAGTCAGTTTTCTTTATAGCAGCATCAAGAACTTCTTTGACTTTTGCTTCTTTACCTGAAATGGCACGAAGCACGTACCACGCACTTTTACGACCTGTCTTAGGCGCAATGTGGTGCGCAACTACTTCTTCAGACTGTGATGAAACAGTTTCACCCTCACCGGCAACCGATGAAGGATTAACAATCTCGTCATTAATATTTTCAATTTCAGCCATGATAGTCAAAAAAAGTAATTAGCCTTGTAATTGATAAATAAAGTGCATCAAACCGTTAACAAGCACGTCCATGATGAAAATTATCACAGAGATAATAACGGAAGCAATCAACACGATAATCGCACTTTTGATTAACTGCGTTTGAGTTGGCCAAGAAGTCTTGAAGCGAAGTTCTTCATAGGCTTCTCGAATATTCGTAAGTATTCCTGATTTCATTTTTAGATAAGTTAAGCACGGGAAGAGAGGCTCGAACTCCCGACACCTGGTTTTGGAGACCAGTGCTCTACCAACTGAGCTATTCCCGTGTATTACCTCTCCGGCAAACCGGAGAGGTTAAATATGTCTTATGACTAAATATTAGTCAAGGATTTCAGTGATTTGACCTGAACCTACTGTACGACCACCTTCACGAATTGCGAAACGAAGACCTTTATCGCAAGCAACCGGGTTGATAAGTTGAACAGTGATTTCTACGTGGTCACCTGGCATTACCATATCAACACCTTCAGGAAGGCTGATTTCACCTGTAACGTCGAGTGTACGGATGTAGAATTGAGGACGATAGTGGTTGTGGAATGGAGTGTGACGACCACCTTCTTCTTTCTTCAAGATATAAACTGAAGCTTTGAATTTGCTGTGAGGTTTAACAACTCCCGGGTGGCAAATTACCATACCACGTTTGATATCTTTCTTATCGATACCACGGAGAAGAAGACCTACGTTATCACCGGCTTCACCTTGATCAAGAAGTTTACGGAACATTTCAACACCTGTAACAACTGACTTGAGGTCAGCGCCAAGACCCATGATTTGTACTTCGTCACCAACTTTTACGACACCTGTTTCAATACGACCTGTAGCAACAGTACCACGACCAGTGATTGAGAATACGTCTTCAACCGGCATCAAGAATGGTTTATCGATATCACGCGGAGGAAGTGGAATCCAAGTATCAACAGCGTCCATGAGTTCCATAATTTTTTCTTCCCACTGTGGTTCGCCATTAAGAGCACCAAGAGCAGAACCGCGGATGATTGGAGTGTTGTCACCATCGTAATCGTATTGGTTAAGAAGGTCACGCATATCCATTTCAACGAGTTCAAGCATTTCTTCGTCATCAACCATATCGCACTTGTTCAAGAAAACAACGATACGAGGTACGTTCACCTGACGAGCAAGAAGGATGTGCTCACGTGTTTGTGGCATAGGACCATCAGTAGCAGCAACTACGATGATAGCACCGTCCATCTGAGCAGCACCTGTTACCATGTTCTTAACGTAGTCAGCGTGTCCCGGGCAGTCTACGTGTGCATAGTGACGATTTGCAGTCTGATATTCAACGTGTGAAGTGTTGATTGTGATACCACGTTCTTTTTCTTCAGGAGCGTTATCGATTTGGTCGAATGACTTAACTTCTGAAAGACCTTTTTCTGCCAATACTTTTGTGATAGCAGCGGTCAAAGTTGTTTTACCGTGGTCAACGTGGCCAATAGTACCAATGTTAACGTGCGGTTTGGTTCTTTCGAATTTCTCTTTTGCCATAACTTTGCTTGTTAATTTTATTTAGTAATTTTATATTCTTTTCTTACAACAAGCCACGATGGCGCAATGCACTACCGGGGCTTATTAAAACCTTTAAAGAGCCGATGGCGGGATTTGAACCCGCGACCTCTTCCTTACCAAGGAAGTGCTCTACCCCTGAGCTACATAGGCATTAGACCTTCGGGTCATAATAGAGCGGAAGACGGGGCTCAAACCCGCGACCCTCAGCTTGGAAGGCTGATGCTCTATCGACTGAGCTACTTCCGCAGAAGAGATAGTGGGCGAAGATGGATTCGAACCACCGAAGGCATAAGCCAGCAGATTTACAGTCTGCCCCATTTGGCCACTCTGGTATTCGCCCTAACCAAGCCTTCGCTTGATACTTTATTTGAGCCTCTTGTCGGATTCGAACCAACGACCCCGAGATTACAAATCACGTGCTCTGGCCAACTGAGCTAAAGAGGCATTTTTCAAATTTCTCACATTTGCGACCACTTTTTTGTCGCATTTGCGGTGCAAAGTTAAATCTTTTTTCTTTAATAGCAAAATATCTTGATAATATTTTTTCAAAAAATTCATTTTTTTCTTTTTACCTCCCTTTTAACGCATTTACACCTTATATATATTAATAAAGGCAGTTTTCACCTCGGTTTTTGCCCGTTTTGTATTTTTTCCTCACTTTTTTGACATTATTTTCCCTTTTATGAAAAGTGATATAAAATAAAATGACTAACTTCGCATAATATTATGATAAAAGTTGCTGACATAATAAAAAATTACGATTCGCTGAACGTGTTGAAAGGCATTTCTCTTGAAATCAATTCCGGAGAAATAGTAGCCATTGTCGGTCCAAGCGGTGCCGGCAAGACTACTCTGCTACAAATCCTCGGCACTATCGAAAAGCCTGATTCCGGACTGATAATGTACGATGACACTGTCATTTCCAAGCTCAGCGACAAAGCACTTGCTCATTTCAGAAATCAAAACATCGGATTCATCTTTCAGTTCCACCAGCTCCTCCCGGAGTTTTCACTGATTGAAAACGTTATGATGCCCGCCCTGATTAAAGGCACTCCGATTAATGATGCAAAAAGCAAGGCTCGGGAACTTATATCGTACCTAGGTCTATCAGCAAGAGAATCTCACAAGCCGGCAGAGCTTTCCGGAGGTGAACGGCAGCGCGCTGCTGTGGCTCGTTCTTTGATAAACAACCCGAAAGTAGTATTGGCAGATGAGCCGTCAGGAAGTCTTGACTCAAATAACAGAAAAGAACTTCACAAACTCTTCTTTGACCTCCAAAAAGATTTCGGACAGACTTTCGTAATAGTCACTCACGATGAAAATTTCGCCGCTGACGCTGACAGAATAGTCCACTTAAAAGACGGATTAATCACAGACATCACTACTAACAGATGAAATATACAACATACATATTAGCCCTGATACTGCTATTCGTCACTACTGCTTGCGGTGATGAAACGCCGTCATCTGCAATAACATACACCGATGTAGCACTTATCAACTCCATCACGGACCGCGGCACTGACTTCACTATCGCAGGACGAAAGGATCTTATCACTACGGAGTTGCACTCAAGCGCCGTCCTCAAATCCGACGGAACAGAACTGACAGGAAATTGCATAGTAATCCAATACACTGTCATTGACTCCAAGACAGGTGAAATAAATCTTCGCAACGCATCAATTATCAGCAATTACGATGCAAGCACAGGCAGCAGTGAAGATATTAAGGGCTGGGACGACGACAAGGTGACACTACTGAGCCATTGGACTATAGGCAAGCACTTTATAGTACGCGTTTCACTCCCCTACTACCCTGAAAAAAGAAGACTCGGACTTATGATTGACAGCAGCACCTTGCAAGACTCGTATCCCCAAGCGTACTTATGCCATTCGCTTCAAGGTTCTATTGACCCGGGTGACACTTTTTACCGCAACTACTACGTTGCCTTTGACTTGACAGACATTGCCGATGCCAAAGATTGGAACGGACTGACAGTTAACGTCAATGACCCGAAACTGAAAGATAAAAAAATAACCATAGATTTTTAACCCTAAAATAATTATACGACATGGAACAGAAAAAGAATGAAATAAAGATTGAACTCACTCCTGAAGTTGCAGGCGGACACTACGCAAACCTCGCAGTAATCTCTCACTCTGCTAACGAATTTTTCCTTGACTTCATCGCTGTGGCTCCAAATATGCCGCAAGCTCGCGTACAAAGCCGCATCATTATGACGCCGGAGAACGTCAAGAACCTTATGTTCGCTCTTAACGAAAACGTTCAGAAATACGAACAGGCTTTCGGTGAAATCAAGCGCAAAACTCCTAAAGCACCGGGCAACAACGGAAATGATATTCCAAATCCATTCCAAGCATAATTCCGCACAATGAAAGATAACAAACTTACTATATACAACTCACTTTCCCGACGCAAAGAACTTTTCGAACCTATACACCCGGAACACGTAGGTATGTACGTCTGCGGTCCTACCGTATATGGTGACGGACACCTCGGCCACGCTCGTCCTGCCATTACATTCGACATACTGTTCCGATACTTGCGCCACCTCGGCTATAAAGTAAGATACGTAAGAAATATCACCGATGTCGGTCACCTCGAACACGATGCTGACGATGGTGAAGACAAAATAGCTAAAAAGGCAAGACTCGAGCAGCTCGAACCTATGGAAGTGGTACAATACTACTTGAACCGCTACCACAAGGCTATGGACGCACTGAACGTACTGCCTCCATCTATTGAGCCACACGCATCAGGTCACATCATCGAGCAAATTGAGTACATCAAGAAAATCCTTGAAAGCGGATACGCTTACGTCAGTGAAGGTTCCGTATATTTCGACGTACCTAAATACAATAAGGACTTCCATTACGGAATTCTTTCCGGCAGAAACATTGATGAACTTCTCAGCGAAACCCGCGCACTTGACGGACAATCCGAAAAGCACAACCCCGCAGACTTCGCACTTTGGAAAAAAGCCGCACCGGAACACATTATGCACTGGCCGTCACCGTGGAGTGAAGGTTTCCCGGGCTGGCATCTTGAATGTTCCACTATGGGTGAAAAATACCTCGGTGAACAGTTTGATATTCACGGTGGCGGTATGGACCTCAAATTTCCACACCACGAATGTGAAATAGCACAATCCGTAGCACACAATCATCATCAGACCGTTAAATACTGGATGCATAACAATATGATTACCATCAACGGTCAAAAGATGGGCAAGTCATTAGGTAATTTCATCACACTTGATGAATTCTTTACCGGCAAACACCCGCTGCTGACTCAAGCATATTCGCCGATGACTATCCGCTTCTTTATACTGCAAGCACAATATCGCTCTACCGTTGATTTCAGCAACGAAGCACTACAAGCTTCCGAAAAGGCATACGCTCGTATGCTTGAAGGCTACAACAGACTTAAAGAAATAAAGCCTGAAGCTGAATCTACTATCGAAAACGATGTTAATGCTCTTGAAGCCAAATGCTACGAAGCTCTTGACGACGACTTGAATACACCTATCGTCATAGCGCACCTCTTTGAGGCTTGCCGCTTGATTAACCTGGCTAACAATAATCAAGCAAAAGCTACGACTCAAGATATTGAAGCACTCAAAAAGTTGTTTGACACGTTCCTCTTTGAAATCTTGGGTATGCGTGCCGACATCGTTTCAGGTGAAAGTTCTGACGCTCTCAAACCTTTCGAAGAAGCTGTTGACTTGCTCCTTGAAATTCGTGCAGAAGCAAAAGCCGCTAAAAACTGGGCTACAAGTGACCTTATCCGTAACAAGCTCACTGAATTCGGTTTCAATATCAAGGACACCAAAGACGGTGTTGAGTGGACACTTAAATAGATAACAACGTAACTTGTAATTTTTCTCCATGACGGTAGAAGAATTTGCTACACAAGTAATTGGCAATTTGCCATTCGAACCTACAGGGCAGCAAACAAAACTCATTGCTGCCCTTTCCCGTTTTTGCTCAAGAAACGCATCTCCACGCTCCATTTTTCTCCTTAACGGATACGCCGGAACAGGTAAGACATCTGTCACGTCAGCACTCGTCAAGACACTAAAACAAGTTGGCATAAACTCCGTTCTCCTTGCCCCTACAGGCAGAGCCGCCAAAGTGTTCAGCAACTTTGCAGGCAAACCTGCTTACACTATCCACAGAAAAATCTATCACCAACCCGGCATAGGCGACACGTCTTCAGTAATGACAGTTTGCGAAAACCGACACACTGACACCTTCTTCATCGTAGATGAAGCGTCAATGATCAGCTCCGCTTCAGACAACGGAATAAACATTCTTGAAGACCTTATACAATACGTGTACACCGGCGATGGCTGCCGACTTATCCTCCTCGGTGACACTGCGCAACTTCCACCGGTAGGTATGACTGAAAGTCCTGCTATGAGTAAAAACGAGCTTCACAAATACGGACTTCTCGTCACTCAAGCCACTATAACCGAGACTGTCCGACAGCAGCAACATTCAGGTATTCTTTATAATGCCACATCTATCAGAAAACAAATGCGGCAAGAAACGCTGACAGCACCTATCCTCACCGTTTCCCCTTTCACAGACGTAAAAGCCATTGATTCAGAGACTCTTGAAGACGCATTACAAACTGCTTACTCATCATCTGAAGCTGACGAAACTATTCTCATAACTCGTTCAAACAGAAGAGCAACAGACTTCAATGCCGCTATCCGCCAACGCATTTTTGACAAGGAAGAAGAACTCACAAAGGGTGAATTACTCCTTATCGCAAAAAACAACTACTTCTGGACAAGCAAAATTAAGGGGGCTGACTTTATCGCAAACGGTGATATAGTACGCATTGAGCAAGTTTACGGCACTGAATGGGCTTACGGACTGAGATTTGCAGATGTAGAAATCACTCTCATCGACCGTGACATAACTCTTGACACAAAAATTCTACTAAACTCTCTCTCCTCCGACACCCCTGCCCTTCAGCCGGAAAAATACCGCAAATTAGGCGACGACATAATTAACGACAACGAAAAATTTGACCCGCAGACACCGTATTCCATAAGACTACGCACACTCAAACGTGACCCGCATTTCAATGCACTTCAAGTCAAATACGCCTACGCCGTCACTTGCCATAAAGCACAAGGCGGACAGTGGAAAAACGTATTCATCGATATGGGATACATTCCACCTGAAGCATATTCGAACATAGACCTTTTCCGCTGGTTATACACCGCAATCACCCGTGCTACCACAAAAGTATATTTTATATCCCCCTCTGTGATAGTAAGATAAAATTGAGTTCAAACTTTTTCTGAGACAAAACGCAATAGTTTCAAAGGCGTTTATTCCAAAATGAAAGTATTACGATATTTTTGTTCTTGTTCATTAGTCATAAGTTCTCCGGAATGTCCTTTACGCCAGTCTATTTCAGGAATAATCGATTCCAACATCTGTATTGATATCATAGGGTAATCCGGGTCGCAAGCATGCTCGATAGATATATCAACATAGTGACGTTTCTTATCCGTTCCCGCCCAATCATCTCCTTCATACGGGTCAGATAAAAATTCTCCAAGATACACAACACCATTAGGACCTTCACCTACACGAACCATAATGTATTCATCACCTTTTTTGGCTTTTTCCCATTCATAGATACTCCAATTGCCACAAAAACCTGTTGGCCACTTTTTCCTCGCAGTATTGTATTTCTCTATTTTACTACTACTTATGCCGGGATTCCACCTCATAATAAACGTGCTCATACCTTTAACTAATTAATTGGAACAACGAACCTTTTATCAACATCAAAACTCCACTGCACCTGATAAGTTTGCCCAGTAACCTGGTCAAGCATAATGAAATTATAAATATTATCCGTTGGCTGTAAGATAAAGCGACCGGGAATATCATTAGGAGAAAGAGCAACATCAGAAAGAGAATATTCAAACCTTTCAGTACCATCTTTGACCGAAAATTGGACAATCGAAATTTTACCGTTTCTGGTATCAAGTTTTAGAAAATTCCACATATTCCGAGTTGGATAAAGCTTGAAAACAGGGTCAGCGTTCGCTGTGTTCTTTTCAATTACCGTTAGAGAGTGTTCAATACGCCCGATTCTTTCTTCGGTTTCTTTATTACATGAACATAAGCATATCGGCAACACAAAAAATACGATAATCCGTAATAGTCTATTCATAATATTTAAATTTAAGAAAACAATTTCACTATATAATTATTGACAAATGGTAACTTCTACCGACAAGTGCAAAATTAATTAATATATTTGAAGAATTAAGCGACCTCGGGTGAAAAATTAAGTTTTATTCTCGGAAAAAATCTCAGGACAATCGCATTTTTAACTCAAAAGCGAAAAAAAATTTATACCTTTGTAAAAAATACCCACAAATCTAAGCAGACATAATGAAACACTTGCGTCACTTACTGATAACCGCGCTCCTTTGCGCCGTATCAAACTATGCTTACGCTCAAGAACTTAAATACGATTGGGGCGTAGCAGATACTATTGAATCTCACTTCGTTGGTCCCGGTATGAAATATACCAAAGTGATTTACCCGCAAAAACCGGTTATCGTATGGTTCGTTGAAATTGATTTAACAAATCCATACGCTAAGGTGGAGCAAGTGCAAAGCCGACACGCCGTGCCTGACGTACTTCGCTGGGACGTTATGACTCACTACAAGGAAAATTCTCGCCCGGGACATCAAGTAAAAGTGGCTTGGAACCACGACTTTTTCAGTTACGACCAAGGCATCTGCATAGGCATTAACGTCAGCGAAGGTGAAATGCCTTACACCAAGTGGGGACGTTCCCTTCTCGCCATTACCGAAGAACGTAAAGCGGAAGTTTTCATTCCTTCATTGGATTCGCATATTACCACTGCAGACGGAACAACAGTCACTATCGACAATTACAATCAACCTGCTACCGGTGTTAACGGTGACTGCGTGCTATACAACAGATTTAATTCCAGCACACTATCAAGCGAAGGTAAATACATCGCTATCAAGCCGCTTGACAAATGGCTCGTAAACGGCAACCCTATCCGTTGCGAAGTAACACAAATATCCGATTCACCGATACAGACTGCCGAAAATCAATACGTCATCTACCTCCGCAATGGCAAGACAAACGCTCTTGACAATCATATTGCCGCCGGCGATATCATCACGATAACTCAATCATTCAATACTCCTGCATGGGGTACAGCACCGGCAAATATTCTCAACGCATTCCACGGCTATCCGAGCATTGTTCACGACGGAGTCCTTCACGACGGAGAATTTAACAACTTTGAGAATGGACGTGAATACGAACTTTCATCACGAGTAATGGCAGGTGTTTCCAAAGACAAAAGTAAACTCTATATCGCCACAACCGAACTTTCAAGCAACAGTGTCGGAGTAGATTGTATAGAACTATCGGCATGGATGGTGGAAAGAGGTGCATGGGACGTTGTAAACTTTGACAGCGGCGGCTCAGCTGCAATAGTTATTGACGAAAAAATGCTGAACCTGCCGGGACGAGGATCCGTACGTCCTGTGGAAGATGCGGCACTTGCAGTGTCACTCGCTCCGGATGACAACAACCTCCACCATATCACATTCAGCCTCCCGCGCATATCTCCTATGATAATTTCACGCACTCCGCTAAGAGTTATTTCTTACAACCAATACGATGAAATACTTGAAAACGACCTTAAAGGTTGCACATTCGAAGTAGTACCGTCTTCACTCGGATACGTTGACGATGAAGCTGTATTTCATGCTTCTGAAATAGAAGGCACAGGAAAAATCATAGCCACATATTCCGGCAACACTGCAGAAATAGCAGTTTCAACTGTAGGAGTTTCAGAAGTAAAGCCGGATTTCACTTCTCTAATAGTTGATGATAAACCTCGACAAATTACAGGTATTTACGGCATTAAGTCAACAGGAAAAGTAGGTGTAGATGTGGGAGCATTCTCATGGACTACATCACCTGAAGGCATAGCATCAATTTCACCTGAAGGAATTATCACCGGTCTTCAAGATGGTGAAACTACCGTTACCGGCACAATAGGCAGCGTAAGTTTCAGTTTTGACACAAAAGTTGAAATAGTACCGGAGCATTACCGCATCGATGAAAAGTTCGAAAACATTGAATCAGGTACATTTAAGGCTACATTCTCTTCAACACTGAAGAATAGAGTAATATCTTACACTGAACTTCCTGAGAACTGGACATCAGGGGCAAAAATAAGTTTTGACCTCGGTACAGGTCGCGGTTCTTACATTAAATTTTCACCGAAATACTCCTTCTACTCACTGCCGGAAGCAATGTCACTCCGCATTTACGACAATCCTGACATCGTCGGCAGCATCACATTCCAATTCGTTGATGCTATGGGACAACGATTTAACCTCAATGCACAAGATGCAGCACCGGGCGACAATGAGTACAAAGTGGAATTCAAGGAAAACGATGCCGATTTCGAAATTTATCGTTACCCTATTACACTGCAAACAATGACCGTAAACCTCAGCGGCACTGCTAATCCCGGCAGCACCATAGCGATAGGAGAACTGAAATCAATCTATCACGGATATTCAAGTGTAACCGAGATTTTCAGCGACAATAAGGATAACAACCTTGATGTGACCGTGGCAGGAGAACAAATATTCATCAACCACAACGAAAATGTCAAAAGCCTCTCTCTATACGATGCAACGGGCAGAACCGTAGCAGCAGTGAAAGCAGAGGGTACTCAGACTGTTATAAACGCTAAAGAACTTCCGGTGGGAATATACATCATCGCAGCTCGCAGCACCGACTCCGTTAAGACAGCGAAAATATTTATAAAATAAATATATTAATACAAAAGAAAATGAAAGTAGTAAATTTTGCAGAAACCAACTCACTCATCGGTCAATATATGACCGAACTCCGTGACGTAAAACGCCAAGCAGATATGCTCCGATTTCGTCACAACTTGCAACGAATAGGTGAAATTATGGCTTACGAAATCAGCAAGACCGTTGATTACAAAAAAATAAATATCACCACTCCTCTTGCTGATATGCAGTCAAACGTAATTGACACCCCTATCGTACTTGCAACAATCTTCCGCGCCGGACTTCCATTTCATCAAGGTTTTCTGAATTACTTTGACCACGCTGAAAACGCATTCGTATCAGCCTATCGCAAATACAAGGAGAAAGAAAATTTTGACATCTGCATCGAATACCTTGCTTCACCGAACCTTGACGGCAAAACACTCGTCATCGCAGACCCAATGCTTGCTACCGGCGCATCAATGGAACTCAGTTACCGTGCCTTGATTACTAAAGGTAATCCTGCGCATATCCATGTTTGCTCCGTTATCGCATCACAGAAGGCTGTAGATTACATCAAAAAGAATTTTCCTGAAGACAAGACCACCGTTTGGATTGGAGACATCGACCCGGAAATTAATGCTCACAGCTACATCGTGCCGGGACTCGGCGATGCCGGCGACCTCGCTTTCGGAAAGAAAGAATAAAAATTTACTACATACTATAACCCCACACAAAGTAAACTCGGCTACTTTACCAAATAAAGCAGCCCGGTTTATCTTTTTTATTATTTAGCCATCAACGGCTGTAAGTAACACCGTATAAGCACGAAGTGCACCATACGGTGACATAGAGCAGTGCCGGTAACGTATTTTTATTTGTTACATATCAGCATATTTTGTAACTTCGCAATAAATAAAAACGAAATATATGACTAAGTACCTATTATTAGCAGTGACACTTGTCCTAACCGCTTGCAGCAATAAACCAAAAACGGACATTTCCGACTCCGGTAAAGTTTTGACTTGCTATTCACAGTTTCTTAAAATGACTGATTGCGGTGATTATACTTCCGTAGATATAAAAAATCCATGGGACACTACTGCATATCTGCAACGGTTTATCATCGTTAATGAAGGGAATAAAGGCATTTCAGTTGACGGCTACAAGACTATTATCGCCCCGCTGAAACATTCTCTCGTGTATTCCACCGTCCACGCTTCCGCTATTGATGAACTGGGCGGCATAAGCGCAGTAGATGCCGTTGCCGATGCCGAATACTTCAAACAGCCGAGTATCATAGCAGGACTTAAAGACGGCACTGTAAAAAATGTAGGATCATCATTGTCTCCGAATACGGAACTAATAGCAGCAAGCAAGCCTGACGCCATTATCACAAGTCCGTACCAAAATGCAGGACACGGTGTAATAGAAAATCTGCAAATACCTATTATTGATATGGCTGACTATATGGAGACTACTCCGTTAGGACGTGCTGAATGGATAAAATTGCTCGGAGCGCTTTACGGCAACTATGAGGAGGCAGATTCTATTTTTAATGCCACCGTAACTGCTTACAATGCCTTAAAAGCCAAGGCTCCTCAAAATCACCCTAAGGTCTTGACTGAAAATATTAACTCCGGTGTGTGGTACGTACCGGGCGGCAACAGCTATATGGCTCAGATGATACGCGATGCCGGCGGGGATTATCCTTGGAGCAATGATAAATCTACAGGCTCTTTGCAACTCGATTTTGCCACTGTTTACAATAAGGCCCACGATGCAGATTTCTGGTTTGTCAAGACTTATCAGTATCAGCCGACACTTAAAGCACTCCGTGATGCTTACACTCTGAACGAAAAATTTGATGCTTTCAAGTCCGGTAACGTTTATGGCGTGGATACATACACTTCCACTTTCTTTGAGGACTATCCCTTTCACCCGGAAAGACTTCTCCGCGACTATATAATAGTTTTAGCACCGGATTCATTGCCCGGCGAAAGCACGTATTACTATAAGAAAGCCGAATAATGACAAAGGTTAAATTCATCATACTGATTTTGTGCCTTATCATTCTGCTTCCGCTGTGTATGGTATTCGGTTCCGTTGATATTCCGGCGGAACAAGTAGTAAAAATACTCGCAGGCGCAGACGTGGAAAACGAAGTTTGGAAAGTTATTATCATTGAATCCCGCCTGCCGATGGCACTCACCGCTATCCTTGCAGGCGCATCACTCTCCGTGTCGGGACTACTTCTGCAAACGGCATTTAATAATCCTCTTGCAGGACCTTCAATTCTCGGTATTTCCACAGGTGCAAGCCTCGGTGTAGCGATAATTATGCTTGCTATGGGAGGTGCTGTGACTGCATTGGGAACAACTTACTATGCCGCCATTATCGGTGGCGCTGCGATAGGTGCATTATCCGTATTGCTATTGCTCCTCTTCTTATCTACCATAGTAAAATCCACCACAATGCTCCTTATTGTGGGCATACTGATAGGCTATCTTACGTCATCTGCCATCTCTCTGCTTAACTTTTTCGCAACTCAGGAGGGAGTACACTCATTTATCATCTGGGGACTCGGGAATTTCAGCGGAGTGACAATGAACAAACTGCCGATTTTTGCTGTTACTTCTCTTATTTCGCTTGCAGGCGCGGCACTGATGATAAAACCCCTTAATGCCCTACTGCTCGGAAACAGATACGCTGAAAGTATGGGGCTTAATATCACTCGCACAAGAAACGCTATTCTCCTATTTTCCGGACTGCTGACAGCCATAGTTACAGCATACTGCGGACCAATAGGATTTATAGGACTTGTGGTGCCACACATTGCAAGAATGATTATGGGTACTTCAAACCATACCGTAATCCTGCCGGCTACAATCTTATCCGGCGCAATCGTAGGATTGCTGTGCGCACTGATATCAGTATTGCCGTCAAAAGTGGAAGTCCTGCCATTAAATGCGATAACACCTATTATCGGCGTTCCTATCATAATATATATCATTCTTGAAAGAAAACGCCTACACTACTTTAATTGACACTATGCCTGACAATATTCTTTCAGCCACAGACATCTCTGTGGGCTATCACATAAAGAAAAAAGAGAAAGTCGTACTTTCTCACTTGAACCTGTCACTTGAAAGGGGGAAACTTACTTGCCTCTTCGGTGCTAACGGTACAGGTAAATCAACTCTGCTGAGAACACTTAGCGGAGTACAACCGGCTCTTGGCGGTGCAATTATGCTATACGGAAATAAGAACCTAAATTCTTTGTCACGAATTGAACTTGCCAAGATTATAAGTATTGTCAATACGGATTACACCGCAGCCGGAGCATTAAGCGTGGAGGAAGTAGTGAGCTTGGGGCGCTACCCCTACACCGGATTTTTCGGTGTGTTATCCCGTGAGGACAAGAAAATCACGGACAACGCAATTTCTTCAGTGGGACTAACTCACTTGAGAAACAGACATATAGCCACACTCAGCGACGGTGAAAGACAAAAAGCGATGATTGCCCGCGCACTTACACAGGACACTCCCGTGATTATCCTTGACGAACCTACGTCCTTCCTTGATGCTGCAAGCCGAATAGAAACACTGAGCCTACTGAAAAGTCTTACAAGAGAGTATAACAAAGCTGTACTTGTGTCAACACACGATATCAGTCAATCACTTGCACAAGCCGACAACCTTTGGCTCCTCACCTCAGATAAAAAACTTATTTGCGGGAAAGTAGAAGACATCTTAGCAGAAAAAAGCACACTTGACCGACTGTTCCAAGGACGTAACGTGACATTCAGCAAAGAGCGACTCGACTTCATACCTAATTGATACTGAAGAATTTACACCATCGAGGAAAGTCGGAGACTTTCTGTCTGTGGGAAACACTGTATAAGCACGTAGTGCGCCGTGCGGTGACAGAAAACGTCATCAAAGAAAGTCGGAGACTTTCAGCCGTAAGTAACTCAGGGTAAGCACTTTGTGCGCCACCCTGAGTTAGCCATATATAGTGGATTCGCACCTTGGAGTGGTGCTATCCGTAAAAGTTCCGGATGAAGTCCGCCAACAAAGAGCCTCGGCGAGGCTCGGCTGTCAGAAACACCGTATAAGCACGTAAGTGCGCCATGCGGTGATAAAATACCTACCCGTCCCACTCGCACGTCGTAGACCGTGCGGTCTGTGGGAAATACATTCCCTATAAGTTATTATATAACATCATCTTACATCACTGTTATATAAAAGAGCCGTGATTAAGAACCACTCATCAAAAAAAGTTTAGCATTAATTAAAGAAATTTTTCCATAAAAATGTGTTTATATAGAAATTAATGACTAAATTTGCAACGTTATCAGGAGAGTGAAAAGTTCGCTATCCGGATAAGAGGAAATAGAAATTAATTAAAACTTTAACCTATAAAATAAACAATAACTATGTCAAAAGTTACAGTTGTAGGTGCCGGTAATGTAGGTGCCACTTGCGCTAACGTGTTAGTAACTACTCAAGTTGCTGATGAAGTTGTCCTCCTTGATATCAAAGAAGGCGTATCAGAAGGTAAAGCAATGGATATTATGCAGACTGCTAATATTCTTGGTCTTGAAACTCGTCTTTGCGGTGTTACAAACGACTATACAAAGACTGAAGGCAGCGACGTTGTAGTTATCACTTCAGGTATTCCACGTAAGCCGGGTATGACTCGTGAAGAACTTATCGGCGTTAATGCAGGTATCGTAAAATCAGTTACTGAAAACGTACTCAAACACTCACCAAACGCTGTTATCGTGTGCGTATCTAACCCAATGGATACAATGACTTACCTTATCCACAAGATTTCCGGTCTTCCAAAGAACAAGATCATCGGTATGGGTGGTGCACTTGACAGCGCTCGTTTCAAATATTTCTTGAGCCACGCATTAGGCGATGTTAACGCTAAGGAAGTTGAAGGCATCGTTATCGGCGGTCACGGTGACACTACTATGATTCCATTGACACGCTTTGCTGCATACCGCGGTATTCCTGCTTCTGAATTCATTTCTGCAGAAAAACTCGCTGCTGTTGCTGCTGACACTATGGTAGGTGGTGCTACTCTTACAAAACTTCTCGGCACTTCTGCTTGGTACGCTCCGGGTGCTGCTGCTGCACAAGTTGTAGGCGCAGTTCTTCACAATGAAAAGAAACTTATCCCATGTTCTGCTCTTCTTGAAGGCGAATACGGCGAAAGCGACCTTTGCATCGGTGTTCCTTGCGTACTTGGTAAGAACGGTATCGAAAAAATCGTTGAATTCAAACTTAACGACGAAGAAAAAGCCCTCTTCCACAAGAGTGCTGAAGCTGTTCACAAAACTAACGCTGCACTTGCATCTGCTCTCTAATTATGAAATTGCATAAGTTAATCATAGCCACCCTCGCAGCAGGCTCTCTTGCAGTCCTCGCTTCTTGCTCCGGCAAAAGCGCTCAGGCTGAAAGCACTCCTGCCGAGACACAAGAAGAAGTCGCTACGACTGAAGGCACTGTTCGCGTCCTTGCTCAAGGCGAAGTCTTTGACATTAATGAAACTCCTCAATGCCTCACCATCATAGACTTCAACGCCACATGGTGTGGACCGTGCCAAGCCTTCGGACCTATATTCGAAGAAGCCGCTAAAAAGTACGGTGACAGAGTTAAATTCATTTCCGTTGATGTTGACGAACACAAGGATCTTGCCGAGTCTTTACAGATAAATTCTATCCCTGCGATACTCTTTATGTACCCCGACGGTACTAAAGATATGTCTGTAGGACTAATGGACTCTGACGAATTTTGTGGAAAGATTGACTCTGCATTGAATAAGTAAGACCATAATAAGTTAATCAAGATAAAATGTCGTGTCAAATATCTTTTTTGACACGACATTTTTTTAAGTAATATATGTCACTAAAATCACTTCTTAACGAGGCAGCGGAAAGAATTAACTGCCCGGACTTTATCCCGGCTGACCCGGTGCAATTTCCACACCGCTTTTGCGACAAAAGAGATATTGAAATCACATCAATTCTCATTTCCACCATAGCATGGGGTAAAAGACAAATGATACTCCGCGATGGCAACCGTCTCCTTGACTTGCTTGACAATAAGCCTTACGATTTTATTAAAGACGGAGATTTCAACGCTATTAATCCGGAGCAGAACATACATCGCACATTTTTCGGTCGAGACCTTATATATTTCCTTAACGGACTTAGATTACTGTACTCCAATTACGGCACACTTGAAGATTTTGCACTCAAATGCAATGCCACTGAGGATAATTACCCGGCATGGAAGCTTGTGGAGTCACTGAACAAAGTTTTTGCAGCAGCAAACGAAGGACTATTCCAAAGCACAAGATGCCTCCCCGGAAATCTGAAAAACACTCCGCTTAAAAGGATTAATATGGCTCTTCGCTGGCTTGTGAGAAATGACGGAATCGTTGACCTCGGGGTATGGACCGCTATTAAGCCCTCAAAACTATTTATACCGCTTGACGTTCACGTCGGGAACACGTCACGCCGACTGGGATTACTGACACGAAATGCCAATGACAAAAAGTCTGCTATTGAAATTACTGAAAAATTACGAGAATACGACTCTGCCGACCCGATAAAATACGACTTCGCCCTCTTCGGCATCGGGATTGAAGGAAATATCGATGAATAATTAATTACTTATAGTCCTTAAGAATTTCCTGAAGTTTTCGTCTTGCCACGAAAATACGACTCTTAACAGTGCCGACAGCAACACCGAGACAGTCAGCAATTTCTTCGTATTTATATCCGGCTAAAAACATAGCAAAAGGCTTGCGATATATCTCCGGCAATGATGCCACAGAAGCATTTATATCACCTAACGTAACCGAACCCTCCGGAGTATCCTGAGAATGATTTGCAGCAAGCGAGTCAAATAAAAATGAATCATCACTTTGCTCTGAAACCGTAGTAGTACGTAAACTCTTTCTATAATTATTAATAAATATATTACGCATTATAGTCATCAGCCACCCCTTAAGATTAACATCATCTACGAACTTATCCTCATTGCTGAATGCTTTTAGAGTGGTATCTTGAACGAGATCGTGCGCATCATCACGATTTGCCGTAAGAGTATAGGCAAAATTAAGCAAGTTGTCATGCAAGCGTAAGATACTATTTCTAAACTTTGAATTCATTGTGTAATGGTCTCCGGTCTATCTTTTGATGCTTATAATAATTACAAAACGTATGCCAAAATGGTTTTAGTGTACAACACAAGCCTCGTTGACGTAATTTAATATTTATTGTACAACACGGACACTACTCTTTCATTAAAAAATATACAGTAGAGTGAGTAAAAAGACAACATAATCGAAGAAAGTTGGAGACATTCGGCTGTAAGAGACTCAGAGTAAGTATTTTGTGCGCCATGCGGTGACAGGCAACTCCACTCCCCATCCCGCTCGCACGTTGAAGACCGTGCTGTTTATATCTGATACTGAAAAAGTTACACCATCAGGGTACGTCGGAGATAATAATTAATTGAATATTTCTGACGAGCTTAAAGGTTTTTCTTGTCCTCTTTGTTAATTCAATTATATTTGTGCCTATTCTGATAGCCTGTTAAATCTGGCAATACGTTCCATTACAATTCGTAAGTACGAGCGTTTCATTTTATTATTAAGAAAGGAAGATTCCACTAATGTTTTTACACCTTCAGGCAAAACAATAAATGCATCTAATATAGATGAAATACGTTTTATCTTTAATCCGATAGCAATGCCAAAACGTTCGAAGTCCAAACGGCAAGGGTGACCTGTCTTGTCATAAATATCACTTTTTTCAAGATTATATGATAAGCCACCGTTCAGCCCGAAATCATCACCTTCAATATGAAGTGCGGTATTCATCAAATCATAAGCCGGTGCCAACTGATAAGTATCTCCAATCTTTAGCATGGAAAAATTTTTCAGATGGTCATCTGCATTGCCGTAGATATAATTAAAAATCACTAATTTAAAAAATCTTTCCATTGCAATCATCCAAGCCGGTATGTATTTTTTTATCATTTCAGCTATATCCATAAAGCATGCATCATACTTAAATGATGTTCCGCTAATTGCTTCATTCTTACCTAAAAGCGAAGCAAAGTCCTCCATATAATATTTGCTTCCGTCTTTTGCTAAATCAAATCTTTTAGTGATATATACCAAATCGCCCTTGGGAGTAAAGCAAAGTCCATTCTCAGCAGTTTTGATGCCATAGACTTGTGAAGCTATCTGCATAGTGAGGTGCTCATTGGCTGGTATTTGTTTTCTTGTACTTAGAGTATTATCCCATGGCGCAGGTTTTAAAATATACCTTGAACGTTCACCTATTTCGGAAAGTCTTATTCTTCCATGACCTACAATAGCAGGAAATTTTTCTTGTACGCCTGAAACGGAAATACGTTTCATAACATGCATGATATCCTTATTTAGAGATATATCTTCTATCTCAAAATCAAGCAGATGTGACACTCTTTCGCCTTCAAAAAGAATTTTTACTGCTTTAGGAGAGTATGATGAGTATCCGGGTGCAAGAGTGGCAGGGCAATTTGTTATTTTTTTCATTCCGATATACCTTTAACAGTTATAGCACCTATTGTATCAAATGTGGCAATTTTCAATAATAAGCCAAAAAAGTCTTTTTCGTCCAATCTCCAACTTCTGCACACTATTCTTCTATTAGCTCCCTCAGGCAGCATATTGGTGAATAAAGGAAAGAGAAATTCAGACTGATATGGCTCTTCTCTTATAGGCATACTGACTGATATAGGTTCGTTTGACGAATCTGATATATAATCTTTGTCATAAACAAAGGTATAGTTTCTGCCCGGCACTTCTTCTGTGAGTGTGCCTGCCTTCAGATTATGGCAATATACTTCCGCTTGTCTCATTTATACTTTCTATTAAACAGTTTTGCGCACCTCGAATTTAATTTCCATACCAAGAACTTCCATAATTTTTTCAACAGTACCAAGTGAAGGGTTACCCTTTCCTGATTCTATTTGCTTGATGGTAGAAATTCCTACTTCTGCCATTTCTGCTAAGTCTTGTTGCGTTATCCCAAGTTTCTTGCGACGCTCTTTCATTACTTCTTGAACACTCATAGACATTATGTTGTACTTTTGCTGCAAATTTACAATAATTTAATAGGATTTCAAATAAAAGTATGATAAATTATACTTTTATTCCGTAACTTTTCATTTACGGTTAACACAACAAGTTGTTTCACCACTGCTTTTTCATTAAAAAGTGCAGTGTCATAGAGCAAGAATAATAGATTTTAATTGAAGTATTTTGTCACTCATCTACTATTATATTAAAAAATACAACACAGTGAGAAAAAAGACAACATCATCAAGTAAAGTCGGAGACGTTCATCTGTAAAAAGAAACACCGCATAAGCACGAAGTGCGCCACCCTGAGATAGTTCCCTATTCAAGAACACGAACCTCGAAGGTACGAGGATTCGGTCAGTGAAAACTGCAGGTAAAGAGCCTCGGCGAGACTCTTTACCTGCATAACTTATTATGCAAAATAATACTTATTATCTGATTATCTGAGATATTTCCTAAAGGCATTTCTCCTGTAACTATTGAAAATGGAAATATATTTTTCCATTTTCACAATTACTCTATTTATCCAATTCTATTACCTGTTTATACAGAGTTTGAAAATCTTTACTCCAACCTTTTCCACTTTCTTCTAATTTTAATTCTACAGTTTCACCATTGGTTTTCTGACAGATAAAAATAGGCTTAAATTCATTATAAAAACTACCCTTGTAACACTCAAATTCAATACCGGATATTCTAATGTTATCATTGACCGGTATTGATTCAATTAGTTCTAAGTCCTTATTGAAGAAACCTAAAAGTATTGCACTCGTATTTGCGTAATTTCCGTTACTCCAAACATATTGTCCCAAGACTATTAAATAGTCAAATTTGCTGAGATCATACAGTGATAGTGCATCTTTTTTTATTAGATTGCAACCTGAAATCAAGACATAATCAACCGTAGGAGTCGGCGCACGACTGTTCATTCGGTTAATCGCGGCTATTAAATTATTGAATTCTGTTAGTCGTAAAGCATCCATTTTTCGTAAAATCAGTATTATTTATAAATTTTTTCTTCTTTAGGTAATCACTTTACTCTGAAGTAGGTTCTTAATTCAGTTTGTTCCATTTTTGCATTATCAGGAATTTTAGCATATTTGTCGTTTGTCAGAATATCTTTGCGGGAAACAAGACCTCCATCTTTTACATCAAGCCATTGGTACCCCACTTGCATATAATCACCTGCATATACGATACTCATCACTAATAGACTATGCGTATCGAATAATATATTACCATTTTCATCTTCTTCCATTCCGGAATACAAGATGTAGTAATCGTTTTCCTTGTTGTAACGATATAGACAAAATTCATCGTTAGGAGCAAATGCCTTTTCTAATGTTTCGTATGAAGCATTAATAAATGGCAATAAAACTGCCGGACCTTTTCCTGAATCTTCAAAGACTATACAGTCTTTTGTTATCAACAGAGGGAAAGAATCAGGGTCTCCTATTTCTGCCCATACTCCATAAAAGGATTTGAGGGCGTCTTCATCTTTGTCGTTGCTGCAGCTTGAAAGACTCAAGCAGAGTAAAGCACAAAAGAGAACTAAAAGCATTGTGCTGTAACGGGTTACTTTATTTTTCATTGTAATAGTATTTTTTGTTCCCCAATCTCGATGAAACGTTTATTTTATTGATTAAAAGAAGTTATGAGATTGTATTCTTTCACTTTTGTCGTAAATAGCGTAATATCCAACGGAATGTAGGTATTTGTATGTATTTTCAAAAGTAATTGAATAATAACTTCTTACTCTTTTATGTTCTATATACTCTTTTTCTTAAAAGGTAAACATGAATTGGACGAATTTATTTTGCAGTTCGTTTTGGAATCTACACACGGCTCTTTCATTTAAAGTGAAAAATTGATGTGTTTTTATAAATGAAAGCAGGTAAAAATCACAGCATCAGGGAGCCTAGGCGAGGCTCAACTGTAAGAAACACCGGGTGATAAACAGACTTCCTATATAATCGCGTTTCGGAGATGCGCGGTATGTGACAGATATTTAGTGAACACATTTTGTTTTTTACAGACCGCACCTCCCCGAGGTGCAAGTGGAGAGAGGGACTTTCTTGTCACCGCATGGCGCACTGCGTGCTTATACGGTGTTTCCCACAGCCGTACATCTCCGATGTACACCGATAACGTAACTTCTTCATTATCAGATACAGACAGCATGCTCTCTGAGGTGCGAGTCCACACTATACCAACTTCAGTTTGAATCCTGAAGGAGTGTGTTCCATAGTGATGATGCCGGCTGCAAGGAGGCGGGTGATAACGGATTCGGCTGTGATGCGCGAAGTGTGTGTGGCAAAGATGTATTCCTCCATTGTGGAAAGCGGACTGTCTTCCAAAAATTTTAAGAGCGATTTTTCTGCTACTGAAAGGGTGAATAACTGCCCTGATGTCTGCGCTTGCAGTTTCCATGCCTCAACAAGCAACGGGTGAACCATAATATTTTCGTCTTTAACCCGATAGTAAGCCACAAGTTTGTTTTTCTCTTCTTTCACATACACCGGGCGCACATCGGATTTCGCTACCGAGGCACGCAGTACTATCGCCCCATGCTCCACTTTAAACGCTGTAATATCAATCTTTTGCGGCGGCACACAATAAGCCTCCGCTGCATATTCCAGCATATAAATATCTTCCTCGTTAGGAATACCTGCGATATTCCCGTTATCTTTTACCCCAACGAGCAGCCTTCCGCCGTCATTGTTCGCAAAGGCGGAAATAGAACGGGCTATCTTGCGAGCATCGGAAATAGCGTATTTGAAATCCTGATGTTCGTGTTCACCTTCTTCAATCAGTTTTTGAATATAGAATTTACCTTTAATTGCCGGTATATCTTTCATAACGTAAAAATCAACAGGGGCAGACTCTATGTCCTGTCCCGATAACGAAACAAGTTCTGGCAAGATGTCATAATGCCGGTCAAGCGACATTCCGTCTTACCTTCTTAACGTAATAATCTCACTTGGGATACACCAAGTTCTCTTCTTGAGGATTGTCAAGCGTGTTGTGGAGAAACGTTTCCGCTTCTCTCTTAGCCAATGGCAGGTCATTGAAAGTGTAATTACCACAGTCCATAGGAGTAGCACCCGGTATATCACCTTCAAAGTCTGCGATAAAGCGGAACGTCCTGCGGATTAGCGGCAATATATCTTCCGATGCGTAATCGCCGCTGATGATTAGATAATTACCTGTAAGGCAGCCCATTGGGCCCCAATACACAATACGACTTTTCCACTCCTCATCATTACGAAGAAAAGTTGCGGCAAGATGCTCGATAGTATGTATTGCCTTAGGATCCAGAGCCGCCTCCCTGTTAGGCAACTTCATACGGATATCAAAAGTAGTCAGCACATCGCCTGCCGGAGTGACATCTTTACGGCTTACGAAAATGCCTCGGCTCAGTCTTGTATGATCGATAGTAAAACTCGGAATTTTTTTCATTTCAGTGAATCAATGATTTGATGTAAGATGTGGAAAGTTGATTGCGGAGCATCTTCCCAGAAATTTTCGTACTGTGAAATATTATCACTTTCTCCCGGAGTATCGCTGACAACTCTGAGGCAGAAGAATGGCACATTTTTCAGGTAGCAGGTATGTGCTATTGCTGCAGACTCCATATCTACGGCTATTGCATCAGGGAAAATACTCAGGATATGCTGAATATCTTCCTTACGGCTCACGAAAATATCACCGGAGGCAATCAAGCCGTGTTTGATTTTAGGATTCTTTGATATTTCGGCGGCATCTGGAGTCAAGTCGCTTAATGTCAATGTTTCAAAGAAGCGAGGGCAACCTGCAGCCTCTCCCCATTCAGTACCCGGACCACACCAACAATCGTGGTAGGCAATACGATCTGCGATTACCACGTCAAGGATTTGCGCTCCCTTACCTGTTCCGCCTGCCACACCGGTATTTATCACGAGTGACGGGTGAAAATTTTCTATAAGGGTAAGTGTGGAAATGGCAGCATTAACTTTGCCGATACCACACTGAACGGCAATAATATCATGGTTGCCTAATTTGCCCGTATGGAAATCAAAATTATTGGCATTAACGATTGATGTATCTTTAAGCAATGGTAAGAGGAGCTTTAACTCTTTACTCATCGCCACTATAACAGCTATTTTCATTATTTCAAAAGAATTTCAGGCGCTGCGAGCGTCATAAATATATATAGTCATACGCAGGAGTGTCTGCGTAAAGAATTTATTTCACGAATTTTGCAAGGATAGGTGTGAGTTTTTCAGCATAATACTTGAAACCCAAATCCGTTAGGTGAATACCGTCAACCGTTCCGTCATCTTCCACTCCGTCAAGTCCTTCAGACGTTACGTAATAGAGATTATCCGGATTTTCGGCTATAAGCTTTTCGTAATTTCTGCGGTATGCGGCATTTTTCTTTGGCAAATAAGAGCCGAAGAATGAGTCATAGCGAGCATAAGGATAGATGGGACCTTCAAGCATCACAATAGGCACCTCAGGACGAAGTGTGCGGAGTATCTTGATAAAGTCGTAAGTAAGTGTGTCGCACATCATCTCCGTGCAGTTCGGCACAGGGTCTATCAGATAACAGTCCACATCAGGAATAGATGCCAAAGCACGAGCCATATAAAAGTCCATCTTACCTTCTCCGCTGAAACCGAGGTTTACCACTTCGCAGTTAAGATTACGGGAAATAATATTCGTGGAAGCCATACCGGAACGAGATGCGCAACCGCCTTGAAGAATACTTGTGCCGTAAGCCACGATTTTCTTGTCCGCACGGATAATATCAGGATTACCCTTATTAATCACGGCGTCACTGTCAACCACCACATCAAGATTTACTATACCGTCGTACAGAGGAAGATAGATCATAAATTCCTGCATCTTGCCCGACAGATTTTCAACGTAAGTAGCTTCACACGTTTTATCTGTACCTTTCTTTATGTAAGGACGGTTTGTATTCACATGTCGCCACACGCTGTCACCTTCCAGAATATACAAGTCGGTACCTTTAAGTCCTGTGTCTGCCATGTGAATCATGTGTGTGTTAAAATACAAGTCGTATCTAACGCCTACGCTCTTGGAGTTCGTAGCAAAACGGATTGCAAAGCCGGAAGAACACTGTTGGCGGTTCCACAAGTCCGGGCGTACACTGTCTTTAAGATAAGCCGGCAGACGAGAGAACGAACGTTCCGAGTCATTAAAACCTTTGTTTATAACACGGAGTTCAAGACTGTTAACGTATTTTTTCGGAGTACTCTCCTTTTCCTCGGCAAATGATGCGAGGAAAAACATTGAAATCAGTGCGGAAATAAGCAGGCGTTTCATAATCTGGTATTTTATTTAATTAGTTATATTCAGTTGCAAAGTGCGAGCGACAATGAGTAAGCAAGCATAAGCATTGAAGTGACCACCAATACTTTGTTCAGTGCCTTGCCTTTCTTCTTAAGGAGAAGAGCAAACGCAAGTGTATGCAGCACGAGGTAAGTGAAGTTCAGCCATAACGGTGCTACGCCGGTCAACAGTAGTATTGCCACATAGCCGTTAAGGATATACAGGTACTTGTAAATTCCTCGGCCCATAATTACGGCAAGGGTGTGCTTATCGGAATCCAAATCGTCTTGATAATCCCTGTAATTATTTACTACAAGCACATTTGCGGAAAGAAGTCCTATTGCCACAGATGCTTTGACCACCTCAGCCGTAATGGTAAACGTTGACAGATAGAATGTCATACATATCGGTACTATCCCGAAGAATATCACTACCGCCAATTCGCCTAATCCGTGATGTGACAACGGATAGGGTCCGGCACTGTAAGCAAAAGCACCGAGGGCTATCACGCACCCTATCGGTATCAGCCATAGTCCGCCGATCGGCACAAGACAAAGCCCGATGACACATGCTATGCCGATAGTGATTATCGCAGCCGTTTTCATTGCTGAAGGTGTGATATCACCTTCGGCTACACCGCGGCGAAATCCGTCACGCCCCGCTTTATCTCCTCCTCGCACATAGTCGTAGTATTCGTTAGCGAAATTTGACGTAATCTGAGCAAGAATCGCGAATACGAAGCACAACACTGTGACAGTGATATTCATCTGAGCATCGGAGTTAGCGGCGACGTATTGATTGATAAGTGCTACCGCCACTATAAGGCTTGACGTGGCAACAGGCAGTGTCTGCAATCTCATGGCTCTCAGCCAGGCTGTAATATTCATAACAGGTATTGTGTATTACAAAATGTACTGAACTTCCTTGAAAGCAAATTTTCTTATTTCACCTTTGTCGTCACGCAAGAATAGGTAACCGGCAGGTGATATGTCTTCAATAGCAGCCATAAATGTTTCACCGCCGGGTATTGCATATTTGTGCATTCCTTCGCTGCGCCATAAAATAGATTTATACATTTCCACTATCTCTTCTCGCTTTTCAGGATTTGCGATAGCCTCCACATGGCGTTCAATAGCGACACAAACATCTTTCAGAAGTGCAAAACGGTCAGTAGGCTCACCTATAATATGGATTAGAGACACGGGATTAGGTGCACCGGAAGTAAACACTTTTTGATTAACGTTCAAGCCTACGCCTACTATGGACCTGCTGATTTTATCACCCATAAGCGAGTTTTCAATCAGTATTCCGCATATTTTCTGATTATCCACATATATGTCGTTAGGCCATTTCACAGCCACTTCACCTGCGTATCTGATGCGTTTTGAAAGTGTCACTGCAATAGCTACGGATACTGCCTGAGAGATAATAAACTGGTCAGCAGCCTTAACATGTTCCGGCTTCAGAAGCACGGAGAAAGTGAGATTCTTACCCGGCTCAGCCTCCCAAGAGTTTCCTCTTTGTCCTCGTCCTGCCGTTTGGCGGTCAGCCACAACTACGGTGTATGGCTCACTATTGTCTGCTATTGAAGCAAGGTATGTATTGGTTGAAGCCAGTTCCGGCACGCTTATAAATTTCATAGTTCAGGGAATTTCAGTGTAAGAGTTCTTGAATCGTCATCATTCACCTTAATATCAATCTTGACCGTATCCTCAGGTAAAATATCTTCAATTCTTTCCGGCCACTCAAGAAGACACACCGCACCGGAATCAAAATAGTCCTCAACACCTATGTCAAATGCTTCGTCCATTGACTCAAGTCGGTATAAATCAAAGTGATAAATTAACTCTGCCGTAGTATCGGAACGGTATTCATTAATGATTGAAAATGAAGGAGAATTAGTCACGTCATCTTCAACACCGAGAGCATGTGAAAGTGCGTTGATGAATGTTGTCTTACCTGCTCCCATTTCACCGTAAAAAGCAAAAATGGTAAAATCGCCCATCATAGCAACCATCTGTTTGGCTGCATCATCGATTTCAGCGAGTGACTTAATGGTGATAGTCTTGGTCATTTTTTATGAAATTATTTAATACTTTTTCTATTCAGTTATTTAGCAGTCAACGTAATCAGCGGCACTATCATTTCTTCAAGTGAAATGCCTCCATGCTGGAAAGTGTCCGTATAGTACTGTACGTAATAGTTATAATTATTAGGATAAGCAAAAAAATCATGGTTACCGGCAAATATATATGTAGATGAAACGTTAGGTGACGGAAGTCCGAAGAGTTCCGGCTTTTTTATTTCATACACTTGACGGTTATTATAACTTAAATTTTTGCCTACTTTGTATCGCAGATTGGTGTTAGTATTTTTGTCGCCCACCACTTTCAGCGGATTTGTCACACGTACAGTACCATGATCCGTAGTAAGAACTATTTTATACCCTTTCTCTGCAATTTTCTTGAATAAATCTATTGCAGACGAATGTTTGAACCATGACTCCGTGAGTGAGCGGTAAGCAGCATTGCTTGATGCAAGTTCACGTATCATCTTGGATTCCGTGCGAGCGTGTGAAAGCATATCAATAAAGTTCAGCACTATCACATTGAGGTCGTTTCGCTCAAGGTTTGCAAAGTCCTTCAGCAGTTTTTCTCCGGCAGCAGAGTCGTTTATCTTATTGTAAGAAAAACGGCACTGACGACGGTAACGTTCGAACTGTGTTGCTATAAGTGGCGACTCATTAATATTTTTACCTTCCTCGGAATCCTCATCTACCCACAGTTCCGGAAACATTTGCTCGATTTTTACCGGCAACAGTCCGGAGAAGATTGCATTTCGGGCATACTGAGTGGCTGTAGGGAGAATGGAGAAATACGTTTCTTCGTTGAACGTAAAATATTCATTAAGCAAAGGCTTGACCGCAAGCCACTGGTCAAGGCGAAAATTATCTATAACTATCAGGAACACCTTTTCTCCGTCATCAAGAAGCGGAAAAACTTTCTTTTTCATCACCTCAGGACTCATCATTGGGCGTTCTTCACACTCAGGGTCTGTAATCCACGCCTCATAGTTTCGCTTGATGAATTTATAGAAAGCATTATTAGCCTCGGCTTTCTGCATCTCAAGGAGTTCGTCCATATTAGTCTCGGCTGAAGCAAGTTCCATTTCCCTGTATGTGATTTTGCTGTAAAGCTCAGTCCAGTCACGAGCCGTGTAACACTCACTGATAGCGGAAGAAATCTGAGTAAACTCCTGGCGATAATCCGCCGTAGCCTTTTCAGATACAAGACGATCCGAGTGAACATTTCGCTTGATAGAGATAAGTATCTGATTAGGGTTTACGGGCTTGATAAGATAATCGGAAATTTTATTTCCCACAGCCTGATCCATAATATTTTCCTCCTCACTCTTGGTAATCATAATCACAGGAGTAGCGGGAGCAATACGCTTCACTTGGCTCAACGTCTCAAGTCCTGTAAGACCGGGCATATTTTCATCAAGAATAATCAAGTCAAACGGTTCTTGTTCCACCGCTTCAATAGCATCTCTGCCATTATTAGCCGTAAAGACATCATAACCTTTATTTTTCAGAAACAAGATATGCGGTTTCAGCAAATCTATTTCATCGTCAGCCCAAAGTATCTTCGTATTATTGCTCATAAACGACCTGATTTTCTCATTACTCTATTATAATGCAAATTTACGCAAAAACATTAGAGCCCCGCACATAATAAATGTTAAAAGCAAATTATTACCGTCAGTCAATGCCGGAGAAACACACAGTGCGCCATACGGTGACACGATAGCCGCCCTCCCCCACTCGCACGTCGGCGACGTGCGGTCTGTGCTGATACTAAAGAAGTTACACCATCAGGGTGCATCGGAGATGCACGGCTATAGGAAACACCGTATAAGCACGAAGTGCGCCATGCGGTGACACGATAGCCGCCCTCCCCACTCGCACATCGGCGACGTGCGGTCTTTGCTGATACTAAAGAAGTTACACCATCAGGGTGCATCGGAGATGCACGGCTGTGGGAAACACCGTATAAGCACGTAGTGCGCCATGCGGTGACACGATAGCCGCCCTCCCCCACTCGCACGTCGGCGACGTGCGGTCTGTGGTAGATAAAGACTTTTATATCAACATGCTATACCACATTTTCACACCTTCTATTCCAAAAATCCGGTACATGTACCAAAAAATAGAAATAAGATTTTGACAATTCGCATCATTTGCTTAACTTTGTATTCCAAAAACTCGGTACATGTACCAAAAAATAGAAATAGACATGAAAATAAACCGTGAAAACTATTTGAGACAACTCATTGCGAGCAAGCATAACGGATTTATAAAGATTATCACCGGATTAAGAAGATGTGGAAAATCATATCTCTTATTTAACATTTTCACTGAACATCTGAAAGAATCCGGTGTTGATAACGAACATATCATCAAAGTGGATTTGGAAGACAGGCGTAATAAGGTACTTCGTGACCCTGATGCCCTTCTTGCATATATTGATGCAAAAATGACTGACGACAAGATGTACTACATTCTGCTTGACGAAGTGCAACATGTGCCTGAATTTGAAGATGTGCTGAATAGTTATCTTAAAATTGAAAATGCTGATGTGTACGTGACAGGCAGTAACTCAAAGTTTTTATCTTCGGACATAATAACGGAGTTTCGTGGTCGCGGAACTCAAATACACGTATTTCCACTTTCTTTTGCAGAGTATATGACCGTTGATTCTCGTCACCCGGTTGATGCTTGGCGTGACTACTACACTTTTGGCGGACTTCCGCATACATTAAGTCTTTCCGATGATGATGCGAAGATTTCTTATCTTAAAGACCTATACTCTAAGGTTTATATCACAGATATTAAAGAACGAAATTCTATTCGGTCCGATGCTGAGCTAATGGAACTTTTACAAATAATAGCATCTACAATCGGCTCTCCTACTAATTCGTCAAAACTTGAAAGAACATTTAAAAGCGTAAAGAATGTAACTCTGTCATATAAAACTATAGACACTTACCTCTCTTACTTTTCCGATGCTTTTCTTACTGAAAAATCAATGCGTTACGACATCAAAGGTAAAAAATACATCAATTCGCTTTCAAAATATTATTTTACCGACATAGGTATTCGCAATGCCATTTTGGGCTTTCGACAAATTGAAGAAAACCACATTATGGAAAATGTAATATACAATGAACTAAGAATAAGAGGATATTCTGTTGATGTGGGTATGGTGGAAACTCGCCCGGTTGGTGATTCCGGTGAAAGATTGCGTAAGCTATTTGAAGTTGATTTTGTCGCTAACAAAGGTAACTCGAGGTTTTATATCCAATCCGCTTTTGCTATGCCTGACGATGCTAAAGTACAACAAGAATCTGCTTCACTGCGAAATATTGATGATTCTTTCAAGAAAATTATCATAGTAAAGGACCACATCAAACCGAAACGAAATGAATACGGTATTGTAACTTTAGGACTAATCGACTTTCTTCTAAAGCCTGAACTTATTAATTGGTAAGCCTTTCTATTCCAAAAATCCGGTACATGTACCAAAAAATAGAAATAGAAATCGGTGCACAGCTACCGGAATAACTGTCTTACTCGGGACATTCCGCTGATATTCGCATTCAAGTTAATATATCACCTTTTGAAGTAGAGAAGTATTTTAGCCTTCAAGTGCCGGTGTTTTCATTTTTCCAAGAGTAGTTGAAAATTATTTTTGGAGCAAATGCGGTTTATTTGACGAATTATATTTAACTTTGTCATTGATGGAACAATATTTAGTATCTGCCCGAAAATATCGTCCTTCAACGTTTGACTCCGTTGTAGGACAGCAGGCGCTGACCGGCACACTGAGAAATGCTATTGCTACAGGTCGATTGGCGCACGCATACCTTTTCTGCGGTTCCCGAGGAGTGGGCAAGACGTCTTGCGCACGTATTTTTGCCAAGACCATCAACTGCCAGCACCCCACCGCTGATGGTAACCCGTGTAATGAATGTGACTCTTGCCGAGCATTTAATGAAGGGAGGTCGCTGAACATAGTGGAACTCGATGCCGCTTCAAATAATGGCGTTGAGGATATACGTCTGCTATGTGACCAAGTGCAAATACCTCCTACGAACGGCAAGTACCGTGTGTTTATCATTGATGAGGTCCACATGCTGTCATCTGCAGCATTTAACTCATTCCTCAAGACACTTGAAGAACCGCCTTCATACGTCATTTTCATTCTTGCAACGACTGAGAAGCATAAGATTCTGCCTACTATTCTCTCTCGCTGTCAGATATATGACTTTAAGCGCATCACTATCAAAGACATCATCGACCACCTCGAATACGTTGCAAAAAGTGAGGGTATGACTGCGGAACGATCCGCCCTTAACGTTATTGCAGCAAAGGCTGACGGGGCAATGCGTGATGCTCTTTCAATCTTTGACCAGGTTGCGGCATCTTCAAGAGGTAATATCACGTATCAATCCACTATCGAGAATCTTAACGTACTTGATGCAAATTATTATTCAAGACTCGTTGATGCCTTTATAGCGGAAGATGTGACGCAAGCGCTCCTTATTTACAAAGAAATTCGCGACAAAGGTTTTGACTCGCATTTCTTCATAGTGGGGCTTGCGCAATATATGCGAGACCTCCTCGTGTCACGAACAGAGCAGACACTTTCTCTCCTTGACACTGATGACTCAATAAAGCAGGTAATGAAGGAACAGGCTAAGAAAATAGAACCAAGATTTTTCTACGAAGCTATGAGCCTGTGTAATGATGCCGACCTTAACTACAGGACAGCGTCGAACAAGATTTTCCTCGTCGAAATCCTGCTTATAAAACTATGCCAACTGCAAAGCCCCTCCCCCACTTATAGCGGGCAGGGAGAGGGGCAAATCAAGCCTATAAAGGTAAAAAACAAGGACAACGCTACTCCTGCCGCTGCTACAAGCACTCCGGCGAATAATTCGACACGAACTCCTGCCACTACTACTCCTGCAGGTGTTAGTGCCGGCGTTGTCTCGCCCGTTACTGTACCCGCTGTAACATCATCGGCATTTAAGGGTACACCGCCGCCACCGGCTCCGAGAGATGTAAATGTATGTCATGTCACAAATCCTGTCATACCAAGCATTATGGACAGGATAAAAGAGGAAAAAGAAGTTGAGGAAAAGCGTCAGGCTCAGGTTCTTAACCGCAAAGAGCCTTACACTGACGAACAAATCCTCACGGCATGGAGAGCTTTCATGGCAAACAATCCTACGGAAAAGGTGCTTATTAACACTATGCGTGCTTCAGAGCCGATAAAGGTAGATGGCGATAATTATAAAATAATAGTGGAAAATCAAAACCAGCACGAAAAAATCCTTGAAAAACTACGTGACATCTACGATTATATCCACGACCGAATTAATAACGATTATTGGACACTGAATATTGAAGAAAACAAGGGTGTCAGTTCTCCGGCTACATGGACAGAGAGAGAAGTGTTTAATTACACTATGGAAACTGATGCCGAATTTAAAAATCTTGTGGCTAAACTTAAATTGCGCCTGTAATTGCGCTCCTTAAATCTTAATTAAACATCTGCCATAATCACAACCCTTTTCAGCACGATTGTCTGATTCACTTCTTAGATTTATTTTTTATGCAAACGTTTGAATACAGCGAAGTATTTTTCGTCTATGGTATGTCCACAATGTTCTACGGACTGATGGCAGTACTCTTTTGGATTAAAGGAGGACGACTCGGAAAATTGGCTTCAATACTGATGGCAACTTTGTGCCTTGAGTGTGTCAAGGACTTTTTTATTCTCCATAATCCGGACACAGCAATATTCTATACGAGTTCTATTAATACCAGTATTGACACTATAGCAGTGCCAATGTATATCTTTATTCTCATAGAACTTATCAAGCCCGGACGACTGACTGTAAAGTCTATGCTGATAAGTGAAATCCCGTTCGCGGCACTTATTTCAATGTATATTGCCACAAGGTTGGACATTTTTTACAATTTGCTGATAATTCTTTCAGCCGTCAGCGGTACGTTCTTCCTTATATGGTCCACATTCGCTATCCCCAAGTACCACAAACAACTGAAAGAAGAATTTTCATACACTGAAAATATTAACCTTAACTGGCTCAGAGTGACAATTTACACGTTCTACTGTATTCTCGCCATCTGGACTATTTCATCATTTTTTGAAAATCCCGATTACGATGCTATGTATATATCCTGCAGCCTCGTGATGTGGATAGTGCTGGACTACTTTATTTACAAGCATAAGTCCGTGCTTAATGAACTGAACACAGATACCGTCATTCCCGAACAAACTGTAAGTGCAGAGAAAAACAGTGAGTTAAAGGATAAGATTGAAAATCTTTTCACTAAGGATAAAATATTCTTGGATCCGCAACTTAAGATTACTGACATCGCCGATAAAGTAGGTACGAACCGCACATACGTCAGTCAATTTTTCAATCAGCAAAACAGCAGTACTTTCTTTGACTATGTCAACTCTTACCGTATTGAATACGCCTGCAAACTCCTCTCCGGAACAAATGAAAATATCACCGTAATATCCGAGAAATCCGGTTTCAGCAATATCCAATCTTTTTACCGCGTTTTCTCACGTATTAAAGGTATGACTCCCGCTGCGTACAGAAATTCACTCAATTAATGTACAATAAGGCAGAAACACTAAAAGTGCGGCAAATCATATCCGGCTGCCTTGAAGCCCGGTTAGCCGCTCTGCCCTTACGGCCTTGTTCTCGCTCTGCCCTTTTCGCCCTTGCCGCTTGATACTAAAGAAGTTATACCATCAGGGTGCCTCGGAGAGGCTCGGCTGTAAGTAACACCGTATAAGCACGAAGTGCGCCATGCGGTGACAGAATACCTCCCCTCTCGCACGTCTGAGACGTGCGTTCTGTCGTATGGACTAAGTCAAATCATTATCTGTGAAAGGTACACCACTCTTACCACATAACTCTCTATATTCCTCTTCAAAAGACTTAAAAGCATGATGAGACTTCTGATTCTTAATGTAATTAATTACATTTTCTTTTGCTGTAGGTGAAACCGAGAAAGCACCGTACTCCTTACCCCAACCTTCAAAATAAATGAAGAGCCCTGAGCTTGACATCCATTTGCTCGTTTCTTTCTTTAAGTCTCGTACAAAATTCGCTAAAGACATTGCAGCAGGTAAATCAATAAAAAGGTGAACATGATTTCTTGTGCCATTTACCTGATACATGACTACTTTGTTCATTTTACAAAATGACGTTATATATCTGTAAAGTGCCTCATGATTTTCTTCTGTAATTGTCTTTCTTCTGCATAGAGTGTTGAAAATGATATGAATGTTGTTTTGGACCTTGCTCATAAACGTATTTTTTGCAAATGTAATTATTAATTTTTAGTTATTGACTATTTCTATGCAATCTTCTTTATCACAGACCGCACGTCACCGACGTGCGAGTGGGTGGAGGAGTTGTCCGTCACCGCATGGCGCACTGCGTGCTTATACGGTGTTTCCCACAGACAGAATGTCTCCGACATTCTCGGCATACGTATCATCTTCCGTAATACTCACAGACCGCACGTCACCGACGTGCGAGTGGGTGGAGGAGTTGTCCGTCACCGCATGGCGCACTGCGTGCTTATACGGTGTTTCCCACAGCCGAAAGTCTCCGACTTTCTTTGATGACGTTGTCCGTCACCGCATGGCGCACTTCGTGCTTATACGGTGTTTCCTACAGACAGAATGTCTCCGACATTCTCGGCACACGTAACATCTTCCTGCCCTTTTCGCCCTTAATTATGTACTTAAATGAAAGAGCTATCAAAAAATAGATAAAAATTTTTACTATTCTAATAATTTATACTAACTTTGCAAAATATAAAGCAAGTAATTAATGTATTGTAAGTTAACGACATATACAGTGACTGATATTCACGGCGAGAATAGTGCAAATTCTCGCTATGTTGCTTATTTACAAGCAGTTACCCCCCCTATTCATTAAACAGTAAAATAGCGAATACAGCATTTATTCTTGAGCAACAGCAGTTGCCCGAGCCCTTTGTTGTGTCCGTACTTTTCATATAGCCTAATGTCATATTTTATTATGAAACTCAATCTATCTTCATTGCGCACTATGTTTCAAAGCAAAGTGTATGTGCCACTAAGAACATTAACACTTTTTATTTTCGTAATTATCTGTTTCTCTGCTTTCGGCGATAGTTCAAATTTTCCATCTGCAGGAAACTGGACATATAATCACAATATTAAGTCAGGTGGAACAGTAACTCGTGTAGTTAACAGAATTGCATCAGACACTACAATAACTTTGACCGGTAATGTCATGATGCGTCACTCCGTATTTATCGGTGATTCAAACGCAGATGCAGATAACGGTATAGGTATCGGTAAAGTTGTTATTGAAAACGGAACAGACCATGAAGTTATGATATGGGACGACCTTGACAATCCCGGTGACGGTTGGGGTGCCGATATGTATATGGTAATGTTTTCTGTATGGGAAGGTAGTTCTTTGACTATCAGGGGCAAACCTAACGCACCGATTATCATTGATGCCAATGCCGGTAATCGCAGTTTGATTACCAAATTCGGACTGCTCGAATCCACAGGCAGATTAATTCTTGAAAACGTTATTATTCAAAATGTTAAGTTTGATTCCACCAATGCAGCAACAGGTGACTGTGCCGTGTTAAAGTTGCACCCATGGTATAGTACCGAAAACGCTTACTATTATTATATGGGGAAGACGACATTGAAAAATGTAGAAATCTGTAACGTACAGATGGACGGCGGTGCAGGTGCGGCAATAAACTGTTACTTAAAGACACAAGGCTCTAAGAAAAACACTCGTGATAACTGTACTGTAGAACTATATAATGTCAAAATCCACAATGTCACGCAGACAGGTCCGGGCGTAGATGGTAATGGTGGTATTATCCGTTTCCGCGGCGACTGGGCAGGAGACTTGATAATGAAAGACTGCGAGATTTACGACAATGTATCAACATATTCTTGTGCCGGAGTGTATTGGAACTCTATGGGTTGGCAAAACGACCCGTGTAAACTGACTATTGACGGCTGTACTTTCCGAAACAACAAAGTAACCGGCAGCAGTCAAAATGCCGGTGCTTTGCTTGTGGAGGGTAATGTGGAATTTACAGGGAAAACGACAACATTTGAAGGAAACAGTTGTACTAACTACGGTGGTGCAGTGATGATACATAACTACAACAGTACCGACAAAGTAGCATCAAAACAATTTGTCTATTCAATTAACGACAAAGTAGTTTTCAAGAATAATAAAGCGCAACATGGCGGAGGCTTATGTATCCGTATTGACGACAACAGTACACTTGCAGAAGGAACTACTTTCAACGTTTCCATTAACGGTGCTAAATTCGAAGGTAATGAAGCCGTTCGGGAAGGCGGAGGACTTAAAGTGGATAGAAGTACTTCTACAAAAAACTATCCGCTTAGCACTTCCCTCAATAGCGGTTCTTTCATAAATAATAAGGCTACAGGTGACGGCAACGGAACTGTAGGAAACGGTGGAGCCATCTTCTCTTGGAGTGCGGATATTGATTGTAAAGACTTGACAAATCAGGTAATATTTGACGGCAACACTGCAAATGCTTCCGGTGGCGGTATTTATGCTAACGGAGGTACATTCAAGTTAAGTAGCGCTAAATTCACAAACGGCACCGCCACAAATCACGATGCCTCTGCCGTATATATCCAGGGCGGTTGCAAAATGACAATGGAAAGCGGCACTATGACAGGCGGAAAGGCACTTAACGGCTGGGGCGGTGCCATACACCTGAAAGGTGCTTCAACTCTTGACATCAAGCAGTGTAATATCAGCAACAACCAAGCCGGAAATAAAGGCGGTGCCATCTATATCGGTGAAGGCAGTAAACTCACTATCGATAACGGTGAAATAACAGGCAATACTGCCGCACAAAAAGGTGGCGGTGTATTTATTGACGGATCAAAAGACAATCCTTGTTCATTCACGATGAACAATGGTAAAATCAACAATAACACTGCAACTAAATTCTACGGTGGCGGTGTGAATATCCTTTGCTCAAACTTCACAATGAACGGTGGTGAAATCAATGGTAACAAAGCCGGCTCATACGGTGGCGGTATTTTCTTTGATAATATGGGTACAGATGACGGTGGCAGCAACCCGAAAACTTTCATATTCCAAAACGGAAGTATTTCAAACAATGTTTCCGGCAGCCACGGTGGCGGTATTTGCATATACGGCGGTAATGGCGGCACTGATGCTCAGCCACAAACTGTATATCTGAAAAAAGGTACTATCTCAGGCAATACTGCTGCTGACGGCGGCGGTATATACATGAACGGTTGGAACAAATGTATCTTGAATATGGAAAATACTACCGTTGAAAACAACACTGCATACGTTGGCGCCGGTATGCTCTTTCACTATAGTATATTAAAATACAACAATGGTCTTATCCGATACAACAGAGCAATAAGCCGTGCCGGCAAATCAGCGCCTTCAACGATGGCACGCACAAGACACGATGACAGTTCTAAAACAGCGGAAGGCGACTACAAATATCTAAAAAATGACCAACCGAATGAAAATATCAATGGTATAGCCGGCGGACTATTCCTCGGTGATCATGCACGTTCAACATTCAGCGGTAACTCATTCGGTATTTACGGCAACTATGCACAATACGGCGGCGACGATATCGTGTCAATCGGTACTGATAATAACGGAACAGTAGTGACACTCCCTGACGTATCAAAAATGTCACTTAACGACTTTAAGGTTGATGTTCCTCAGGCTGCACTCTTCTGGGCTCAAGACTATATCAAAAATGATACAGGATACGATAACAAGCCAAGCAATGCAACTGCCACAAGCACCGTTGAACGTTACAGAACTCTTCTCGCCGCTCGCACGGAAAATATTGCAAGTATTCCTTCAGGAGTGGATTACAGAGAACAATATGTCAGCGTAGCATTAGGATATAAATACGTATATGTTGACATCAAAAAGTCAGGACTGAAAAACGGTGAAAGTGCAATCTTCAATATCTACTCCACAAAGGACGTAACCGCTTCTTCAACACCATACATGCAAATCGTACTAACAGGTAATGCAGCAGGCAGCGAAGTAAGCCGCAAGATAGCATTAACGCCGGGCGACTGGACAGTAATGGAAACAGGCTGGAGTTGGACATACACCGGCATGTCTGCATCAAATGAAACTGTTCTCGGCAATCCGGCAATCAAACGTACAATTCGTGATAACCCGAGTAATGCAGAGCGTATCTTCAGCTTTACAAACACAAAGAACACTTCAGTGCCAAATGCTGAAAAAGTCAAAGTGAATGACAATATGAAGAAGTAATTGGCTTAAAGGACGAGTCGGACCGGTCGGACCGGTCGGAAGAGTCGGACAGTGTCCGGTACTGAAGAAGGAGCACCATCGGGGAGCCTCGAAGAGGCTCGGCTGTAAGTAACACCGTATAAGCACGTAGTGCGCCATGCGGTGACAAGATAGCCCCCTTTCCCACTCGCACATCGGAGATGTGCGGACCGTACCGGGACTGAATAAGGTGCGCTATCGGGGAGCCTCGAAGAGGCTCGGCTGTAAGAAACACCGTATAAGCACGCAGTGCGCCATGCGGTGACAAGATAGCCCGACAGAACTGAAGAAGGTGCGCCATCGGGGAGCCTCGAAGAGGCTCGGCTGTAAGAAACACCGTATAAGCACGCAGTGCGCCATGCGGTGACAAGATAGCCCCTCCCCACTCGCACATCGGAGATGTGCAGTCCGTGCCGGTACTGAAGAAGGTGCGACATCGGGGAGCCTCGGAGAGGCTCGGCTGTAAGTAACACCGTATAAGCACGCAGTGCGCCATGCGGTGACAAGATAGCCCCCTTTCCCACTCGCACATCGGAGATGTGCGGACCGTACCGGGACTGAATAAGGTGCGCTATCGGGGAGCCTCGAAGAGGCTCGGCTGTAAGAAACACCGTATAAGCACGCAGTG
>SAMEA104315426__coassemble_230_pt1 | contig 53427 bp, 40 predicted proteins | sample SAMEA104315426__metabat2_low_PE_027 | metagenome-assembled genome bin SAMEA104315426 (sample SAMEA104315426) | gut metagenome | biome: Monkey gut; feature: monkey-associated habitat; material: faeces | place: China | collected 2013 | reverse complement strand
TCTATCTTTCAAGAGGTTGGGCGAGCCATTTTATGGTTTAGCGGACAGTAATAATAAAAAATTATCAATAATTTCTACTTTTTAAATGAAAGAGCCGTGTAAAAAGTATCATTATCTTCTACTTTAAATGAAAGACCTGTGGAGGCATAATTAGAAAATGATGAACTGATTTGATAAATAGCGGAATTTTATTTACTTTTGTGGAGTAAAAAAGACGCCCCGGTAGTTCAACGGATAGAATAGAGGTTTCCTAAACCTTAGATAGCAGTTCGATTCTGCTCCGGGGTACGAGATAATCAGGTTGCACCGATGAGATGCAACCTATTTATTTTTACGACATTGTGTTAAATCAAAATTATTTGAGTAATTTTGTAAACACTAATGAAATAAGGGATAATGTATAAATCAAATATAAATAATAATATGCGCATGCTTTTGGCAGTGGTGTTAAGTGCTGTGATGGTGGCATGTGCAAGTATAGGCAGACCTGAGGGCGGTCCTCGTGATACGGAACCACCTGTGTTTGTGCGTAGTAATCCTGCACCCGGTTCTGTAAATGTGTCCAAGCAGACGATAGAATTGTATTTTGATGAAAACTTGAAGATAGATGATGCTACGAATAAGGTAGTAGTGTCACCTGCTCAGAAGGTAACACCTCAAGTTATAGCAAATGGGAAACGTCTGTCAGTAGAGTTAAAGGATACTTTACAGCCGTCAACGACTTATATCATAGATTTTTCCGATGCTATTACAGACTTGAATGAAGGTAATGCGTTAGATGGTTTTACATACGATTTTGCAACGGGAGATTGTATTGATACTCTGCGTATTTCCGGAATGTTGTTCGAGGCACGTACTCTTGAACCGGCTCAAGGAGTGTTGGTAGGTTGCTACAGTAATCTGTCGGATACGGCAATTACCACAATACCGATGCAGCGTATAGCAAAGACTAATCAATACGGTCAATTCACAATTAAGGGTCTTAAAGAGGGTCAATACAGGGTTTTTGCCATTAATGATATGAACAGGGATTATATGTGGGATCGCTCGGAAGATGTAGCGTTTTATGACAGTATTGTCACACCGTCTGTTCATAGCATAGAAGTTGTTGATACTCTTTTGAGTTCTTCCGGCAGTGATTCCATATCAACTCGTCAGGGAGTTAAATATCTGCCTAATGATATTCTGCTGACATGGTTCAATGAAAACTATCAGTCGCAGTATCTTAAAAACTATTCTCGCCCTGATTCAGCGCGAATATTTGTACAGTTTGCAGCCAAGTCCGACAGTCTGCCGGTACTTGAAATAGTGAACGGCAAGAATAAGGGCAAAAAGATAGATAGTACGACTTCAATTCTAAACAGTCCTCTAACTCTTGATTCTCTTGAGTATTGGATAACTGATAAGGATATTATTTCTCAGGATACTATGCAGATAGCTCTGAAATATCTTCACACGGACAGTCTTGATAACCTATCATGGACGACGGATACTCTTAAATTCAATTTTACGCGAAAAAAGGTAAAAGAGAAGAAGAAAAAGAAGGAAGATGCCGATACAGTGCCTGAAATAGTGTTTATGGACTTTGCTTGTCAGTCGGCAATGTCCCAGGACTTGAATAAGGGTCTTGAATTTGTGGCTTCTCAACCGGTAGCATCATTTAATGCTGACGGAATACGACTTGAGATGCAGCGAGATTCCACTTGGATAAAAATGCCGGGATTTAAGTTAGTAAACGATACGGTGTATTCTCCGTTGAAGTTCAAGGCAGATTACGACTGGGAGGAAGGAATGAAATACCGTTTTACAGCAGATTCGGCTGCTATAACGGGTATTTACGGTAATTGGAATAAGTCAGTGAAGCACGAATTTACCGTAAAGACGATAGAGGACTATGGTACGATGACGTTTGTGATCGGCGGTGGAGCTAAAAACTTTGTAGTGGAACTTCTTGACGGAAATGACCGAGTGCTTCAACAACAGCCGGTGAAAGCCGGTGAGGCGGTGTTCGAGTACCTTGACCCGGGAAAATACTACGTCCGCGGATACATTGATGCAAATGGTAACGGGGTGTGGGATACGGGTAATCTTAAAGAGAAGATACAGCCGGAGGAGGTGTATTATTATCCGAAGAAGATAGACCTTAAAAAGAATTGGGAGATAGAGCAGCAATGGAATCCTTTTGAATTACCGATTGATGCTCAGAAACCTCTTGAAATAAAAAAGAATAAGCCTAAGAAAAAGAAGGGCGAGCAGGATCAGACAAATCCTGATGATGAGAATAGTGAGGAAGACCAGTGGGGTGACTCATACTATAACCCGAATAATCCTTACGGTGCAAACGGCAATTCAAGTAATAACCGTAATCGTAACAGAAATAGCGGTTTTAACGGAATGTCAAACGGTTCAAGGTATTAATATTGAAGAAAATATATGGATAATACTCCGCTAAATAAGGAACTGATAGCAGATACTTCTTCATGGGGACTATATATACGCATTGATGAAAATAATTTAGACGTGATGCTATATAATCCCGTTGAGGATAATTCTCTGATATATCGCAGGATACAACTTGACGGCAGTGATAAGGTGTCTTATTTGAAGTCTCTTGAAAATGCCGTGTATGATAATCCGTTACTGCTGAATGACTTTTCACGCACTTGCGTACTGATAGAAAACAAGTATTTTCTTCTTGTGCCGGAGTGTGTAACAGATAGTGATCTTCAGGAAAAACTTTTTGCAGAGGCTCATACGGATTATGACGGTCAAGACAGTGAAATCATTGCAGATGAAGTGTTGCCGCTGCATGCGTTGATGCTTATGAGCGTTGACAGGAAGTTGCTCGGATTTATCCGTCGAGCCTTTGTCAATCCGCGAATTTACAATCATCAGACACCTTTGCTGAGGTATTTTGCAGACCGTCGTCGTCACGGAAATAATGCGAAGATGTTTGTGCATCTAAGGCGTGAAAATGCTGATATTATTGTTTACGACAATGATGGTTTGCGACTGGCAAATACGTATTCATTTGTTGCTGTAGATGATATTATTTATTATATCCTTGCCGTACGTCAGGAAATGGGTCTTGATGCAGCTACAGATGAATTGCTTATAAGCGGAGAGCCTGAGTTGCGGAGGCAGATAAGTGAAAAGCTTAAAAAGTTCATAACATTCGTGATGCCTGTAATATTCCCGGGCGTAATGTTCCGTGCGGGAAAAAATGCGCTTTCAGTTCCATTTGACTTAATTGTGATACCACTATGCGAATAATACGAGGAAAATACGGTCGTCGCCGTTTTACAGTGCCTACAAATATTACAGCAAGACCTACTACGGACTTTGCTCGCGAGAATATTTTCAATATTATAGAAAATCTGATAGATTTCAATGATGAACCTGTTGCGCTTGACTTGTTTGCGGGTACAGGTGCAATAACATTTGAACTTCTGTCAAGAGGTTGTAAGTCCGTGACGTCAGTTGAAAAGGCGGCAGTGCAACATTCTTTTATCCGCAAAGTAGCGTCAGAACTTGGTGCAGAAAACTTAAATCTGATAAAGGGCGATGCTCTGAAGTATGCATCAACGTCAAATCGCAAGTATGACCTGATATTCGCTGACCCACCATATAATCTGCCTGATTTTGAGCAAGTTGCAGATATAGTTATTAACTCGGATATGATAAAGCCGGAAACGATATTTATCCTTGAACATTCCAAGGCATACGATTTTTCAAATCGCAATCATTTCGTTGACCACCGAGAGTACGGCTCTGTAAACTTTTCAATATTTGATTTCAGTAAATAGTCAAAATCAATCCGTATCCCTCATATTGCTATAATTCTTATGGAGAAGTTTTTACAATACGTGTGGCAGTATCGATTGTGGCAGCCCGAGGAACTTGTCAGCACAACCGGTGTTAAAATCAAGGTTCTTGATCCGGGTTGGCTCAATAAAGATGCGGGTCCGGACTTCTTCAATGCAAAAGTGATAATAGGGGAGCAGGAGTGGGTTGGAAATATAGAGATTCACGTAAAGGCATCGGACTGGTACCGTCATTCCCATCAGTACGATAAACTGTATGATTCCGTAATATTGCACGTAGTGGCGGAAGATGATGAGAGCGTAAAACGTCTTAACGGACAGATAGTTCCGCAAGTGGTACTAAAATATTCCGAAGAGACAATAAATACGTACAAAAAACTCGAGTCGTGCGGTTCTCTTGACTTAGTGTGTGCAAACGTGCTGCGAGAGATACAGTCAATTTACGTTTCGGATTGGGTGGATTCTCTCGGCTATGAGCGACTGTATGAAAAAGTGTCACGCTTTAATCATCATCTCGCCGATAACTTTAGTGACTGGGAGCAAGCTCTGTATATCACACTTTCAAGAGCACTCGGCTTCGGACATAATGGAGAAATGCTTGAAAGAGTGGCAAAGTCGTTGCCGCTGAGTATCTTAGGGAAGCATAGAGATAATTTGCTGTCATTGGAAGCGATGTTTATGGGTCAAGCAGCATTACTGCCGGAAGAGAGTGACGAGCCGTACGTGAGGCAGATGATAGAAGAGTATAAATTTATGTCCGTCAAGTTTTCTCTTCGTCTGCCGGAAGGATTGGCATGGCAAATGGGACGAATGAGACCTCAAAATTTACCTTACAGGCGATTGGCTGTGTTGGCGGCATTGATAAATCGTGAGCCGCGGCTGTTCGGAAAAATAATAGATTGTAATTCTCTTGAAAGTCTTCGTGAAATATTCCGCTTTGAGCTTACCGGCTACTGGTCAACAGCAAGCAGCGTATATTCCCACACGGGATTGTCGCCCTTGGCGTTAAGTGACAGTATGATAGACGTATTGCTGATAAATGTGGTGTCTCCGCTTCTTTATGCTTACGGCGAATATACAGGTGAAGAAAAGTACCGTCAGCGAGCATTGGACTTGCTGCAAATGTTGCCGCCTGAGAAAAACAGTATAGTGAGGCTGTTCGTGCAGTGTGGTGTTAAATGCGATACAGCTTTTCAATCCCAGGCAATAATCCAACTTCGCCGCGCTTACTGTGAGCAGCGGAAATGCTTATACTGCCGTATCGGGCATCAGATGCTTAAAGCAACTAAGCGGTAAGGCGAGATTGCGCAGGGGTTACAAGGGCAGCAAGGGCAGCAAGGGCTAAAAGGGGCTGAAAGGCATTTTGTTGAGAATAATATTTAATTGTTAATTATGATTAATTAATGGTTATAAATCGTAAAAATAACGAAAGTGATTGCTCATAATTGGATATTTAATATTAATTTTGAGCATTGAAAATAAATAGGACAAAATTAACCCTAAATACTATTTTATATGAAAAAAAGTTTACTCTTAGCATCAGCTTTGTTAATCGGTACTTCAGCATTCGCAGTAGTACGCGATGGTGACAAGCTTGACAACGTAACAGTAGGTGCAAACACCTATAGTATGACAAACCGTTGGATTGTTGACAACAATCACGATATGGCGTCATGGCAAAAACTTGTGTCATACAATACAGGCTTCCGTACAGCATGTATCGCAGGTGACTATATCCTCGTAGCAGGTTGGCCAAAAGAAAACTTCATTAATGCAGCCGGTGAAGAAAAGAATGACGGTGTAGCGCACCTTCTTAAATTCAAACTTGAAGACGGCTCATTCGTAAGTGATACAAAACTTACACTTGACGGTGCACTTCACACGGGTACAGGTGTAGCAAACCAAATCGGTTGCGATAACTACGGTCACGTATGGATTGCAGATATGTGTTTTGATACAGGTAAGGGTGGAATCAAGCTTTACTTGGTAGATATTGAAAGCGGTGAACTTACAGCACTTCCTGAAGTTAATCCTCTTGAAGCAGGTGAAACAGCATCAACAGCAGCAGTACGTATGGACTATTGCAACGTTATCGGTGATATCACAGGTGTAGAAGAAAAAGCACACTTCATGGCATCATTCAACACGGATAAACTCGTGCTTGTACGCGCACTCCGTGAACAAGGTTCAGCAGAATGGGTTGGTGACTTTGACGGTTACTTCTATATGGACCCGCAACAAATCGAAGAAACTTACCCAATGGCTAAGAATGAAGAAACAGGTGAAGAAAAACCTCAAGGAAACTGGGGTACAGCTCCAATGTTGTGTATGATTAACGAAGGTGAATTCCTTGGTGAAAACTTCTACGTTGACGGTTTCACAACAGCACCTGTAATCTACAACGTATCAGGTACAATGGTTGACGGTTTTGCAAACAAGACAGACCTTGCTCCGGATCTTGGTACTAACGGTATCGCAGAATTCAGCATTGGTGCTGATAATTTCGTTGTTTACTCAACAATGCAATACAACAAAGATCCGGGTTGTCAAGCACGTATCGCATGCTTCGGTGAATCATTCGAATATGCAAACCTCGTATCTTGCTGGGACTTCCCGACAGCAGGTCTTGGTACAGTATCAGATGGTGGTACACGTGCACACTGCCTTGTAACAAAAGAATATGTTGACGCAAACGGCAACATCGGTATATATGTACTTACTTACAAATGTATCAATGGTATGGGTGTTTACGTAGTAGCTCAAGAAGGTTTCGAAGATCCGAACCCTGTTCCTTCTTATCCTGAAATCGGTGGTGTAGAAGGTATTGAAGCAGATAACAATGCTCCTGCAGTTTACTACAACCTCCAAGGTGTACAAGTTGCTAACCCTGAAAACGGTCTTTACATCGTTAAACGCGGCAACAACGTAGCAAAAGAACTTATCCGCAAGTAATAGGTCCTTAAGTGATATAAAAAGGCTGTGCCGGTTTCGGTGCAGCCTTTTTCTTGTTATATATCTTTGAAGATTGAAAAAAAACAGTTAAATTTGCTACGGAAAATAAAAGAGAAAAAATTATGAAATTACGTGTACTATTAATTTCTCTAATAGCCCTGTTTGCAGTGTCAATGCAAGCGCAGACAGCAGCGGAAGTAGAAGAGACTGTAAAAAGAATTGAGGCATCATCATCAAAGTGTAATATGGGTCCTGAAGCATTCAAGACGTTTATTGCAAAGTTTTCAACTAATGATACATTCTTCAATTCCAGAATATCTCTGACCGATGAACAGAAGGAGACGTACAAAGATATACTTTTGCCTGAAAATATGAAGGCTAAAGAGCCGTTTGCAAAAGATGATGAGATGTATTATCAATCATGGGGTGAAGGTCAGTACAGCAAGGTGTATCTTGAATGTGGTTGGGTTGACAGTTATGTCACTCACATTTTTGAATTTTCAAGAGCAAAAGCCGGTAAATGGTATTTGACCAATATCATCGTCGATGAATAATTTATAAAGGACTAAAAGGTCTATAAAGGCTGTAATGATATTCAACTTACTTTTTGCTATACAAGAAAAGATACCGATTTTAATGTTGTTTAACATTAGTGTGCTATGTAGTTGCACACTGTTACAGTTATCTTTGCGGTGTAAAGTTAAAGTAATAGAATATAAACAAAAACAGATATTATAAGATGGAAAAACCAAAAAAGACTACTGCTAAGAAAGGTGCTGCAGAAGATCCTCGCGCAGCAAGATTAAGCGCATTAAATCAAGCGATGGAATCAATCGAGAAGTCGTTCGGTCGCGGAGCTGTGATGCGTCTTGGTGATGATGCCGTAGAAGACGTAGATGTCATACCTTCAGGCTCAATCGGGCTAAATTATGCACTTGGTGTGGGCGGATATCCGCGAGGCAGAATTATTGAGATTTACGGACCTGAATCATCAGGTAAGACAACTCTTGCCATTCACGCTATCGCAGAGGTTCAGAAACAAGGTGGTATCGCAGCGATAATCGATGCCGAGCACGCTTTTGACCGCTTTTATGCAGAGAAGCTTGGTGTAGATACGGCAAACTTGCTAATCGCTCAGCCGGACTGTGGTGAGCAGGCACTTGAAATTGCTGAAAAGCTAATCCGTTCATCAGCTGTAGATCTTGTGGTGGTTGACTCTGTAGCTGCTCTTACTCCTAAGGCGGAAATAGAGGGTGAAATGGGTGATAGAAATATGGGTCTTCAGGCAAGGCTTATGTCGCAGGCAATGCGCAAGCTTACCGGTACTATTTCACGTACAAATACAACGTGTATTTTCATCAATCAACTGCGTGAGAAAATCGGTCAAATGTTTGGTCCAACAGAAACGACAACCGGTGGTAATGCTCTTAAATTTTACGCATCAGTGCGTATTGATATTCGTTCTTCTTCACCTATCAAGGATGGCGAGGATATGCTTGGTCGCCATACGAAGGTAAAAATAGTAAAGAACAAGGTTGCTCCTCCATTCAAGCGCTGTGAGTTCGACATAATGTTCGGTCAAGGCATCTCTCGTTCAAGCGAAATTATTGACCTTGGTGTAGAATACGGCATAATCAAGAAGAGCGGTTCATGGTTCAGTTATAATGATGCCAAACTTGCTCAGGGACGTGATGCTGCAAAGCGTGTAATTGAAGATAATCCGGAGCTTGCCGATGAAATAGAGGCTAAAATCTCCGAGGCTCTCAAGGGTAAGGATAAGCAGAACGATATCAAGTTCGCTTCTCCAGCATCAAGCACGGAAAGTCCTGCAGCAGACTTCAATGATAATCTTCCTGATGATTTCAATATTGAAGAGGAGCTTGACAATTTCGAAGAATAATAATAAGGCAAATATAATAGACTAGAAGCAAATTAAGGGAGACTGTGTCGTGGTGACACGGTCTCTCTGCCTTTTATAGGGGGGAGGGCTAAAAGGACATTATCTGCGAAGTAATACTTAGCATCTGAGTAGGTATAAAACAAAGGCTACCGGTGAAATCCTTCAGCGGTAGCCTTGAAATTATGTAAGGTTCGTTTAAATCTTACTTGTGGAATGATTTTAGTCGATAGCTTCGTCAGCTTTGTAACCACCCATTTCGCGGAGAGCGTTCTTAAGCATAACGTACTGCTGGAAGAGGTGATTTACAGGCACTTCGTTCTGAGTGTAGTCGTGCATCGGGCTCTTGAGGAAGAAGCTCAAGAAGCGTTGGATACCGTAGCGTCCTGCACGTGCAGCGAGGTCACTGAGAAGAACGAGGTCAAGGCAGAGAGGAGCAGCGAGGATAGAGTCACGGCAGAGGAAGTTAATCTTAATCTGCATTGGGTAACCCATCCAACCGAAGATATCAATGTTATCCCAACCTTCCTTGTTATCGTTGCGAGGAGGGTAGTAGTTGATACGAACTTTGTGGTAGTAGTTAGTGTAGAGGTCCGGTTGGTTTTCAGGAACGAGGATAGATTCGAGAGTAGAAAGCTTGCTGACTTCTTTAGTACGGAAGTTAGCAGGTTCGTCAAGAACGAGACCGTCACGGTTACCAAGGATGTTAGTAGAGAACCAACCTGAAAGACCTAAGCAACGAGTACCGATGATAGGAGCGAAACCTGATTTAACAAGAGTTTGACCTGTCTTGAAGTCTTTACCTGCGATAGGCATCTTAGTTTGTTCTGCGAGTTCCCACATAGCAGGAATATCAACAGTAGTGTTAGGAGCACCCATGATGAATGGAGCGCCTTCTTTAAGTGCAGCATAAGCGTAGCACATAGAAGGAGCGATGTGTTCTTTATCGTCAGCCTTCATAGCAGCTTCGAGGTCTGCGAGGTGGTAGTGAACTTTTTCGTTAACCGGTACGTAAACTTCAGTAGAAGCAGCCCAGAGCACTACAAGACGAGCGCAGTTGTTTTCAGCTTTGAATTTACGGATATCTTCACGGATTTGTTCAACCATATCCCAACGGTCCTTAGCATCTTTAACGTTGTTACCGTCAAGACGTGCAGCGTAGTTGTGGTCAAAAGCAGCCTTCATAGGAACGATTTTAACGAGTTCGTCCTTAACCGGCTCAATATCTTTTTCTTTAAGAACTTCAGCGTTGATAGCAGATTCGTAAGCATTAGCAGGATAAACGTCCCAAGCACCGAAAACGATGTCTTTAAGGTCTGCTATAGAAACGATTTCGTTGTATGGAAGATATTTTTTTTCTGCACCTTCACCAACACGGATTTTATCGTATTGGGTCATAGAACCTACAGGCTTTGCTAATCCTTTGCGCGCCATCAATACACCGGTCATGAAAGTAGAGCTAACAGCTCCAAGACCGACAACCAATACGCCGAGTTTGCCTTCGGCTTTCTTTACGTTACTCATGTCTTTATTAAATTTATAAGTTATTATTTTCTAATTTCAGTTGCTTTTTCATTTGAGCGTGTAAAAGTACAAGTATTTTTTCACATACGCCCTACTTTAAGTGTAAATAATAGTTAATTCTTGCTACTTCAAGTTAATTTTATACTTGAAGTGTATAGAAAGATTAAAATTGCATCATTTTAGAGGGTTAAATACAAACTGATGTTAATGAGCCTTGAGTGTTGATTGTTACAAATGTGTTGAGAAAATCATATAACTCAAACCTCATAACAAGGGCTAAAAGGACTAAAAGGCAGAGTCCGCCACCTTTTTTTTAATTGCCGATAAGTTCAGTCGCAAGAAATTTCAAATTCGGGATTTGTGCATCGTCTTGTGCATCGTCCTCTTCCTTTGTCCAGCCTTTGCCTTTAATCCACGCAGTTTTGCAGCCGATGCTTCTTGCTGGGAAGATGTCTTTTCTGAGTGAGTCACCTACTACAAGAACTTCTTCCGGCTTGAATCCGAGTGCTACAACACCGAGCATAAAGATGCGAGGATCCGGCTTTCTTACTCCTACTACGGCACTTTCTATAATGCCTTTAAAGAGGTGGCGGATACCGAAGTCACGCAACACTTCTTCTACGTTGCCGTAAAAGTTGCTTACGAGTACCATCGGGTATTTGTCAGCGAGTGCTTCAAGAGTTTCACGGGCTTCGTTTACGCACTTTTGTGCGCTGCGGTAGCAGTATTCGGCAATGGCGTCAATGGCTTTGAGAGGATTGATGCCATCAGGGAACTTATCGTTGTTCAGAAGATTTTCTATTTCAATGCGTACCTTTTTGTGCATAAGCACTTTAAAGTTATCCGTAGGGATAATTTCGCGGTTTACGGCAAGAAATCTTTCAGCATACACGTATGCTTCCCGGAATATATCACGGTCGATATTTACACCGGCAGATTTGTATCCGTCGTATATCACTTCGCTCCAGTGGTCACCATGGCTGTCAATAGTACCGCCGTAGTCGAAGATAATACCTTTAATATTATTTATATTGTCCATTTTGAATACGTTTAGTGAAATCTTTGCATATTCTTTCGTGGCGAGCAATCATATAGATAAGGATAATGTTCAGCACGATGAATTCAAATGCAAAGTAAAGCCAAGGCATACAAGCGAGTATAGATGCAAAAAGGGCGATTGTACGCCAGTTAAATGACAGGATATTGGTATATTTCATCAGTGGCAGTGAAGCCATGCGGAAATCGTGGCGTAATTGCTGCGGAAGAACTCCGTCAGGGTATGCGGCTTTCATCTCCTTGCGCAAAACCTGCATGGCAGGGGCAGTAGCCTCTTGCTGAATGGTGTAGTTCGTGTAAGTGGAGAGAGTAAGGCGCTTAAAGAAGTTTCCTTTCCAAGGGATAGCGGCGAGTTTTTCTTTAAGTTCGCTTGCCGTCTCGAGTTCGCTGCCGTCTTCACCTTTGAGGAAATAAAGGTGAAACTGTCTGTAATAGTCAGCCATAGCAGCTTGCTTAGCGTGGCAAATACCAGTGGTGACAGCTATAACCCAAATGAGCCAAGGGTGAGCCATGAAGAATGTGGAAGTGTAGTTTTCACGGATACAAATAGCGACGTAGATAGCGAAGAACCAGAAGTCGCCGCTCAGTCCGTCAAGAATTCTACCGAGTCTGGAGTATTGTTTGGTCATACGGGCAAGTTGACCGTCTGCGCTGTCGAAGGAATTAGCCCATACGAGAAGGATAATACCGATAATATTAATGTATAAATCATTGAATCCGAAAGCAACACCTGCACCGATACCCAAGAAGATCGAAGCGATGGTAATGGCGTTCGGTGTAATGCCTATTTTTGCGGCAAGGCGAGCCCAAGCATAGCCAATAGGACGATAAAATGCCAAGTCAATATGCTCTTCGGTGTCCATTGACTTCAGTGAATCGCGATATGATGTATTTGTCTCGTTTTCTGCCATATTGCTTATTTCTTTTTATGTTCTTTAATTGCTGAGAGGATACATTTGGCAATGTGAGGAGCGGCTTCGTTGCGGCACGGAGCAAAGCTTGGCCAGTCGTTGAAGTCAATAATTCTGATGTCACCTTCCGGAGAAACGATGCAGTCACCGCCGTAAATTTTGACGTCAAGCACTTCAGAGGCTTTTTGGCATATTTGCTGCATTTTTTCGAGGTTAAAAGGTATTCCGCGACTTTTGCCGTTTATGGCTTCGTGACCGTACTTGCTGTGACCTTCATCGAAGGGGTAGAACCAGAAGAAGAAAGGAGTGCCTTGTACTCCGTAGAATTTAATAAGGTCACCCACGAGGTGACGGTTTATAACGGCGCGCTGAATGCCACGGAGGAAGTATTCCTGAAGAACGTCTTGTGCTTCTTCCGGGTGACGGACGTACGATACGTCTTCCTTGTGCATTGCGTGGAAGTCACCGCGTTTAATCCATGCTTGTGTGAACCCGGCTTGGTGGAGTTTATCTTTTACCACTTCGTTAGTGTTAACGATTAGGCTTTCAGGGTAAGGGATATCGCTTGCGATTAGGATACGAGTCATACGTTCGCGAGTACAGTTTTCAATACCGTATCCGGAATTAATGACGAGAGTGCCTTTGTCTTCAAGTTCTTGGAGAATAGCGATAGACCGCTGCTCGCGGCACATATTGACGATGATAGGTTCCGTAACTTTTCCGGAGATAAGTTCTTCTTCGCTGTAAACGTTAACTTCACAGCCGCGTTTGCGGAGTTGCTCGGCAACGACGTTGAAGATAGCGGCATCGTTACCTATATGATTAGGTGAGTAAGCGCCGGCTCTCATGATTCCGGCAATTTTTATTTCAGCCATTTTACTTATATGTTATTAAAGTATGTATTCAATTATTTATTCCGGCGCATTGAGGAATGCTTCAGCCGTAGCGATGTCCGCCTGGTGGTCAACATCAACTATTTTCTTGAAAGGATAAGCGCGGAGATTCAATCCGGCTTCCACGAGCGCTCTCTGGTAATTTCTCATTCTTGAGACACCTTTTTCCATGCAGTCTTCAAGCACTTTAAGTGCAGGTGGTGTCAAGCCGTATATACCGCCGGAAATGAATTTAATGCCCGGCTGCATTTTGTCAAGGAAAGCAGTGATGCGCATATTGTCATCGACATCGATGTAAAGAGGTTTTTCATCATCAATGAATGACGTTACCGCCATAAATCCGTCGGCTTTATCATCGGCATCAAATGCAGCAACGTAACGTGCAAATTCATCAGGACGGAAAATAGTGTCAACCGTAGTCAAGATAAATTTTCCGCTTTCAAAAGTTCTGCTTACTTCGTAAAAGCTGTGCATAGAACTTGGAGTGGATTTGACGGTGATGTGGAGTGGCACAGGGAGTGAAAGTCTCTGTACGTATTCTTTGACAGCAGTCATTTCTTCATTCACTATGATAGAAATGGATTCAGCACCGCAGCCGAGGAATATGTCAATCAATCGGCGTATCATAGGGCAGCCGTTGAGTTCAACGAGAGGTTTTGGTAATGCTACACCTTCTTGTGCGAGTCGAGAGCCTTCGCCGGCGGCAATTATTGCGAAATGCATGGTATATCTTGGTTTATAAATTGTTAATAGTTAGTGTCTTTATCATCGGAAGTAAGGTCAAGGACAACGTTATCCTTTGACTTGTCAAAGTACTGTTTACGCAGTGGATTGCGTGTCATATCCGCGTATCGTTCGCGGTTTCGGAAGATGTCTATGGCGGCGTAGATGGCAGAGCGCATAGAGGCATTGTCTGAAACGCCTTTTCCGGCGATGTCGTAAGCCGTGCCATGGTCCGGAGAAGTACGAACGAAAGGCAGTCCGGCAGTGAAATTAACACCGTCGTTCATTGCCAAAGTCTTGAACGGGATAAGACCTTGGTCGTGGTACATAGCTAAAATTCCGTCGAAATGCTTGAAACTGCCGCTACCGAAAAATCCGTCGGACGAATAAGGACCGTATGCTTGGATTTTTTCAGCCTTAGCCTTTTCGATAGCCGGAATGATGATTTCTTTTTCTTCATTTCCGAGTACACCTTCATCACCGGCGTGAGGATTAAGGGAAAGAACGGCAATGCGAGGGTTTACTATCATATAGTCTTTCTTGAGGCTATTGCTGAAAGATTTGATTTTTTCCAGGATAAGGTCAGCGGATAAAGCACTTGCCACTTGTGAGACAGGGAGGTGCGTAGTCACGAGTGCCACTCTCATAGTGTCGCTTGCGAGAATCATAAGAGCTTTGCTGCCGTCGTCACACACGCTCTGTAAGTATTCTGTGTGTCCGGGGAATTTAAAAGTATCGCTCTGAATGTTGTGCTTATTGATAGGTGCAGTGACAAGGACGTCGATTTTACCAGCCTTCAAGTCCGCAACAGCTCTTTCAAGAGCGGCAAAAGCAGCTTCGCCGCCTTGGCGGGTCTCTTCTCCCGGCTCAACTTTGAGGTCTTCCCCCACAACATTAATAATATAATTTGCATCGCCTGAAATTTCACTCGTATCAGCGATTTGGCTGAACGGGACAGCCGGCATATTAAGCATTTTTCTGTAAAAAGAAGCAATTTTTGCAGAGCCGTAAACAATCGGAGTGCATAACTCTAACATGCGTGAATCCTCAAGAGTCTTTAAAATCACTTCGTAACCGATACCATTGACATCTCCTTGGGTGATGCCGACCCTGATTTTATTATTATCCATTTGAAATTCTATTGTAAATTTATCACCTTTTTTAATAAAGGGGAAATTTTGCGCTAAGTTACACATTTTTATTGTAATTGCAAAAAATAGTAAAAACTCTATGTTTATGCGGACCCGGTGTGGGTTAAAGACGGTTTTAAAGTGGAAGTACGGACCGCACCTCCCCGAGGTGCGAGTGGGGGGTGTGGGTATTGTGTCACCGCATGGCGCACTACGTGCTTATACGGTGTTTCTTACAGCCGAGCCTCGCCGAGGCTCCTCCCCGGGTGTTATCTTCGTCATTATCCGGTACGGAGCGCACCTCCCCGAGGTGCGAGTGGGGAGAGGTGATATCCTGTCACCGCATGGCGCACTTCGTGCTTATACGGTGTTTCTTACAGCCGAGCCTCGCCGAGGCTCCTCCCCGGGTGTTATCTTCGTCAGCAATATTCTCAGGGTGTCGCACTGCATGCTTACCCTGAGTTACTTTCGACTGAAAGTCGGAGACTTTCTTTGATGATGTTGTCTTCATACTGTATATTTTTGATAAAAGAGTTGTGGCGGTACATTAATAAATGCTAAAAAAATGAACATTGTTTGCAATGCGTTGTTTTATGAATGTTTTTACGTCAGCGGGTAATTGCCTCGGTCAGTGTTTTTCCGAGGAGTCAGCGAAGCTTAATTTACAATAATAAAGATTTATAAAAAATAGACTGATATTTAATGAAATAATTTTTTTATTTAAAATTGTAACACAATTAGAAAATTATGTTTATCTTTGCTGTCTATTTCTCTAAGAGATAAATTTTTAACCAAATAACTAATTAAAACATGAAGAAACTTTTACTTTCACTTGCTTGTATTCTCGGCATCGTAGCCACATCACAAGCACAAGTTGCAAATATCAGTGAGCTTTTGCAACTTTCTTCAGGTACTGAAACTACCGTCACATCAGACGCAGTTGCAGTAGCACAACAAGGCAACAACCTTTGGATTAAAGATGCAACAGGTTGGATTCTCGTTTTCGGTTCAACAGGTCAAACTTACGAAAACGGTGACGTAATCCCGGCAGGTTACGGCGGTAAATTCTCACCATTCAACAATCTTCCTGAATTAGCAGAACCAGCTAATTTCACAAAAGGTACTAAGGGTGCTGCAGTTGCTCCAACTGCAGTAACAACAGCAAACTTCAGCGCACAGCCACTTTGCAGCTATGTTGAGCTTCGCGGTAAAGTAGAAGGTGCAGATCGTAAATTTACTGTTACAGATGCTGCAGGTACTGCAAATCTTTACACTACAAGCACAAGTGTTAAAGTTAACACAGGTGACGACGTAACAGTACGCGGTTTTGTTTCAATCTTCAGGACTAACTACCAAATCACTCCGGTAGAAACTATCGTTAACGGTGGTGGCAGCGTAACTCCGGAACCGGGCGAAACAGAATCAGTAGCAAGCCTTAAGGACTTCATCGCTAAGGGTGATAAAAACAACGTGGTAAAAGTAAACTGCGAAGCAACAGTACTTTACCAACTTGGCAACAACCTTTGGATTACTGACGGTACTGCATACCTTCTCGTTTACGGTTCAACAGGTCAAACTTACAAGAACGGTGATGTTATCCCGGCAGGTTTCGGCGGTAAATACGCTCCATTCGCAGGTCTTGACGAAATGGGTTCTCCAACAGATTTCGCTGCTTCAACAAAGAGCGTAGGTAAGGTAGAACCGACAGTTGTAATGGTTGGTGATGCTGACGGTGAACCAATCAACAGCTTCATTGAAATGCGCGGTGTAACAATCACAGCAACATCAAACGAACGTAACTTCACTTGTTCAGACGGTGTTGACGTAGTAACTCTTCACACAGCATCTTCTTCCTTCGTAGTACCAACAGGTGACAACTATACAGTACGCGGTTTCGTAGCAGTTTATAACGGCTCATACCAAATCACTCCGGTAGAAATCGTTTCAGCATCAGGTCGTGAAACAGTTGCTACTCCAACATTCTCAGTTCACGAAGGTCCTGTACCTGCAGGTACTGAAGTATCTCTCGCTTGCGGTACTGAAGGTGCAACAATTTACTATACAATTGACGGTACAAACCCATCAGCAGCATCTCTCGTATATTCAGCTCCTATCGTAGTTAACGAAAGCCTTACTATCAACGCAATCGCAGTAAAAGAAGGTATGGACGATTCAGTAGTAGCAACTGCATCTTACACTGTTGCAGGTGGTAACTCTGCAATGTTTAACTTTGCAGATATCACTTCACTTACTCCTGCTTACGACCCTGCAAAAGCAGAAGCAGAAGCAAATCCTGCTGAAAACAAATCATTCGTAGTTGACGATGTTATCTTCACAAATGGTGTTATCTACGTTAAGGCTACAAATGGTGGCGGTAACGCAGATAAACTTTACTATGCTGCAAGCGCAGACACTTGGACATTCCGTGTTTACAAGAAAAATACTCTTGTTATCGGTTCTAAAGACGCTGCAAATCCTGTAGTAAGAATTGACTTCGGTTTCAACAATGGTAACACAAGTGCTAAAAACATTTCTACTACAACAGGTACTTACACTCAAGCAGATTACGCATGGGAAGGTGAAGCATCTGAAGTTGAATTCACTATCAACGGTACAGTTCAAATCAAGACTCTCACAGTTACTGCAAAATCTAACGTAGGTGGTGTAGAAGATGTAACTATCGCAGACGAAAATGCACCTGTTGAATACTTCAACCTCCAAGGTGTAAAAGTTGCTAACCCTGAAAACGGTCTTTACATCGTTCGTCAAGGCAGCAAGGTTTCTAAAGTTATCATCAAATAATAAGATAATCTTAGCATAATATAAAGCGGCTTCGCTATTTGGCGGAGCCGCTTTTTTTCGTGCCTATGGATATTGATGTATTTTTCACAGACCGCACACTCACCGAGGTGCGAGAGGGGAGTGTGGGTTTCCTATCACCGCATGGCGCACTGCGTGCTTATACGGTGTCTCTTACAGCCGAGCCTCGCTGAGGCTCTTTGCCTGCGAACTTTATCTGCAATTTTTACAGACCGAACCCCTCCCGGGTGCGTATCCTACTATATACTATTTCATAAAATTAGCGGAAAATGTGAAAATCTACCTGAAAAATTGGCGGATTACGTGAAAATCTACTTGAAAAATGAGTGGATTACGTGAAATTAATCGGTTAATATGCTGTGTGTCAGACAAAAATATGTATATTTGCAATAAATATAGATAATGATTATTATGGACAAGCCTCTAAGAAGAAAAATAGATGCATATTTGGCAAAGTGGAGAAATAATCCGGACAGGAAACCTTTGATAGTGAAAGGCGCCAGGCAGGTAGGTAAAACCTTTTCTATTGAGGAATTTGCATCAAAGACGTATTCAAGCATTATTAAGATAAATTTTGTAGAGCAGCCGAAGTATAAATCAATATTCGGTGATGGCTATGATGTCAAAAGTATTCTTAAAAATATTTCATTGTTAAATCCTGATTTCAAGTTTGTTGACGGTGAGACATTGTTTTTCTTTGACGAATTACAGTCATGTCCGGAGTGTGCCACAGCGTTGAAGTTTTTTAAGTTAGATGGTAGGTACGACGTGATATGCTCCGGTTCTATTATGGGGATTAATTATCGCGAAATAGAATCAAATAGTGTGGGGTACAGGGAAGATTATGAAATGTATTCATTGGACTTTGAAGAGTTCTTATGGGCGCGAGGTTATTCAGATGTGTTTATAGATGAAATTTATAGGCATTTGGTAGAGATAAAGCCGTTTTCAAGCCTTGAAATGGATACGCTTTATAATTTGTTTTTGGACTATGCAGTACTTGGCGGTATGCCTGCCGTAGTAAATACGTTTGTCAAAAATGGAAATTTCAGCGAAACCTTAAATATTCAAAGACAGCTTCTTAAAGACTATGAGGAGGATATAACAAAATACGCTGAAGGACTTGATAAAGCAAAAATAAAGGCAGTATATAGCCATATTACAACATTTCTATCTAAGGAAAATAAGCGTTTCCAAATCACGAAGATATCAAAGACTGCAAGAAACAGGGATTATGTGGGTTGCATAGAGTGGCTAAAAGATGCAGGTGTGATAAATGTGTGTTATTGTCTAAATCAGCCTGAACTTCCACTGAAGGGCAATTATGATTCAAAACTGTACAAGATATATTTCAAAGATACAGGTCTGCTTATAGCATCGCTTGACGAGGAGGCACAGGAAGATTTGAGGGCTAATAAAAATCTCGGAACTTATAAGGGTGCTATATATGAGAATATAGTAGCGGATATGCTTGTAAAACAGGGGTATGGTTTGTATTATTACAGCAGTGATAAGCCTTACCTTGAAATGGATTTTTTCGTCCGGAGTGCCGATTCATTAATTCCGGTAGAGGTGAAAGCAAAAGACGGAGCAACGGCATCGCTTAATAATTTGCTAAAGCGAGAAAAGTATTCGGATATAAAGTACGGTATTAAACTCGGTCACTTGAATATAGGTTTTAACGGCAAGTTTTTTACGTTCCCTTATTTTCTGACCTTTTTGTTAAAGAGATTTATCCGAGATAATAATAATTTTAGTAACTTTGTCTTAGACGATAAAACGAATAAAAATTGATGAAAGTGAAATACTTATATAATCTTTTCGCCGCACTTATCCTTGCAGTTCTCGTGAGTGCGTGCAGTGGCGGTGATTCTTTCAGGATTAAGGGAAAGGTAGAAGGACTCGGTACTCGAAATCTGAGATTTTATTACTATGACGGAAAGGCTCTGCAGGTGGGGTTAGCTTCCGCTATTAATGATGAATTTAATTTTGAAGGACGCTCAGATGAGGAAACGCTTATCACTATCGTAGTAAACCAAACGAATGTGTTGACTCACGTTATAGCGGAAAACGGCGATGATATAGAGCTTAATATGTCGCTTAATGATGATAAGAATATTTCTGTAAAAGGAAACGATGATGCTAAGAGTCTTGTAGAGTTTATTACATCTAATGCGAAGATTCTGGATTCTAAAAATACGTCTTCCATAAATAGTCTTATAGAAAAGCAAATAGCGGGCAATCCGGATTCAAGGCTTTCAGCGGCATTGTTCGCTATATATTATGATTCAAGCATCAATCCGGTGCATGCGGATTCCGTGCTGATGACAATGTCTGAAAAGGTTCTCAACAGCCGTTTTATCTCAGGTTATCAGTCAATGCTTGCGAGGTTCGAATCGGAGAAAATGAGTGAACCCGTTCTTCCGCTTACGATGTACTGTGAAAAAGATTCCATGACAACGTTTAATCCTAAAAACAGTGTCAGAAATCTGCTTGTCTTTTCTTCCGGTGCAGATAATCGCCATGACGTGATAAAGAATATAGTGGATTCGCTTGCCCGGAAGTACGATAAAAAGAAGTTGGCAATCGTCAATATAGGACTTGAAAGTGACACTGCGGCGTGGAAAAATACTATAAGGCAAGAGCCTATGTCCGGACTGAACTTGTGGATGCCGGGTTCAGTTGCTTCTCCTGTGATACGCAGATTGAATATTTCACGGATACCGATGTATATTTTGTGTGATTCAACCGGCAGGCAGATTTATCGCGGAGAATCGCTAAACGCTATCTGTGACTCTCTATCATCTCTCACTGAATAAAATTTTTCGTCAAGATATGCTAATAAAGACTTTCGGAGCGGCAGTGTGTGGCATAGATGCCATTCCGGTAACTATAGAGGTCGCTTCAGATAAAGGTATCGGTTACGCAATCGTAGGCTTGCCTGATGCAGCAGTAAAGGAAAGCTATGAGAGAGTACGTTCTGCACTCCATGAGTCCGGAACAGATATGCCGCGACATCATATCGTGATAAATATGTCGCCGGCAGATGTCAGAAAAGAGGGGTCGGCTTACGATTTGCCGATAGCAATAGGTATTGCCGCAGCGTCCGGTATAATAACATCGGAGCAGCTTGACGGCTACCTGCTGATGGGTGAACTTGCGCTTGACGGTCAGGTGTTGCCTATCAAGGGTGCGCTGCCGATGGCGATAATGGCACGGAGCAGTAAGTTTAAGGGCATTATAGTACCCAAGGCAAATGTCAGTGAGGCTGCGGTGGTCAATAATATCAATGTTTACGGAGTGGAAAATCTCCGCCAGGTGATAGATTTTCTTGTGGGTAATATTCAGTTATCTCCTACAGTCATAAACACTCGAGAAGAATTTCAAAAGGGACAGGACTTTTTTGACTGTGATTTCAGTGATGTAAAAGGTCAGGAAAACGTGAAGCGTGCTTTTGAAGTAGCATGCGCCGGCGGTCATAATATTCTTCTCGTAGGTCCTCCGGGATCCGGAAAATCAATGATGGCAAAGCGACTGCCTTCAATATTACCGCCTCTGACCCTACAGGAGGCTCTTGAGACGACAAAGATACATTCTGTGGCAGGTAAACTTGCGAGAGGGTCAATGCTGATGACACACCGTCCTTTTCGTTCTCCGCACCACACTATATCACCTGTGGCATTAGTTGGTGGCGGCACTAATCCAATGCCCGGAGAAATATCACTTGCTCATAACGGTGTGCTTTTCCTTGATGAGTTTCCGGAATTCAGTCGTCAGGTTCTTGAAGTGATGCGACAGCCGCTTGAGGACCGCCATATCAATATTTCCCGTGCCAAGTACAGTATTGACTATCCTGCGGGCTTTATGCTTGTGGCATCAATGAATCCTTGTCCTTGCGGGTACTATAATCACCCTACGAAGTTATGTACTTGTCCTCCCGGAGCGGTGCAAAAGTATCTGAATCGCATTTCCGGTCCGCTGCTTGACAGAATAGATATTCAAGTGGAGATACTTCCTGTGCCTTTTGAAGAGATATCATCGCTCAAGAAGGGTGAATCCTCCGAGGATATAAGGAAAAGAGTGATAGCCGCAAGACAGATTCAGACAAAACGCTTTGAAAATGAAAAAAACGTGTACTGTAATGCTATGATGAGTACGCGGTTGATTAATAAGTACGCTCGTCCTGATGATGAGGGTATGAAACGCCTTGAAATAGCTATGAAACGCTATGATTTATCCGCAAGAGCTTACGACAGAATTCTCAAGGTGGCAAGAACGATAGCGGATCTTGAAGGCTGTGAAACGGTAATGTCACGCCATATAACCGAGGCTATAGGCTACCGAAATCTTGACCGCGGGGATTGGGTGAAGAGGTAAATCTTCAAGGAAGATAGATTAAGGGCTTAAAAGGCAAAAAGGGCTACAAGGCAGATGATGATTTTGCGTGCCTTTTCGCTTTTTATCAGGGAAAAAAAGAGGTTGCACCAAAAAGATGCAACCTCTTACTATTTAGAAAACTAATGTTTAGTCGTTCCAAGTACAGCTTACGAATTCGAATTGTCCTTTAGCTACAACTTTATATACTATCTTATAGTAAGTAGTAGAGCCGGTGTATGTGGCGAAGTTGATAGTGTAAAGGAGATCAAGACCTGCGATTGGAGTTGCGTCAGGGTAGAGGATTGAAAGTGCGCCCGGGCAAACTTCCTGTTCGAAACGTTTCTTCATAAGTGCAACGATTTCATCGTCAGTCATACCGTCGTAAACACCTTCAGGACTGTTCTTAATAGCTGATGCTGCGCGGAGGTCAACGTTTCCTTGGTAAGCAGAAGTACCGCTATAGTATTCGTTGTTACCGTAAGTAGTAACGTAACCTTTACCAGAAGTGATGCTTTCAGAGCCGTAATTAGGTTTATCAATGTTTTCGTAAACCCAGTTTGTACAAGTTTGGTAGAATGTCTTAGCCGGTTCAAGGTTTCTACCTGCAGTGAGAGTGATAGTTACACTCGGGTCCCAAACCCACTTGTGGTTAAGGAGTGCGAATTGAGCAGTCTCGAGAGTCTTAGGAGCAAATACCCATTCAGAGCCGTTGAAAGTACATTCGCTGCAGTTCATTACGGTAGCCTTGATAGAAGCGTCGTAGAACTTGTAAGCGACGTATTTAACATCGTCAGCTTGAGCGTAAGGGAATTTGTTCTTGAGGTAGATCGGAAGGTAAGTGTTGATAGTAGTTGTGTTGAAATCTCTAACACCCATTGCTGCATAGTCATCAGCAGTGAGGAGAGTGATGTCAGAAGCAACTTTCCAAGCACCGTCAGTGAGTGTGTAAACAACTTCTTTTTCAGATGCAGCAATTTCAACAGAGCGAGAAAGAGCATTAGCCTTAGTGCCTTTTGAAACGCTGGTTACGAGAATGTTGATAAACTTGGTGCTTGATTTAGATACGATGTAACCGTAAAGAACAACGTCTTGACCGTTAAGTCCGTTAAGAGTTTCTTTAAGTTCGTTAGTAGCCCAGAGGATACTGCCTTGTGCTGTTTCAGCACCCGGGAGAGTCAAGTTGTAATAGTTTCCTGAAACTGCAACAGTACCTGAAACAGCGGCGTAAACAGGAGTTGCAATGTATCCTGCTGTAACCATTTCAGCGATAAGTGCGTCAAGTTCTGCAGAAGTGTAAGCTTTAGCAGCAGGGTAAGTTACTTTTTCGTTTCCTGCAACAGTGATGTCGGAAGAAGGAAGTAACTGGTTGTAGCTGTTAGAAGCACGGTAAGAAACAGTTGCGCTGAATTTAACGAGGTCACCAACTTTATAAATAGTGTAGTCAAATGAACTGCCGATATAAACAGCCATTGCGCCGCCATTATCTTCAACGAGGAAACCTTGATTACCGAGAGCGGTGATAACACCGGCAACTTCGATAGCATCGCCGTTTTCAGCATCTCCGAGAACGTTTGTCTTTTCAAACGGTTCTGCAGGTTTTGAATTGAAAATAGGGTCTTGTGAAGCTTCGTTGTAAGTAACGACAACGTAGTCGCCGTTGTTAGCCGACGGGTATTGCTTTTTAAGGATACCAGGAACGAATTGAGCGGCTTTCTTAGAAGGAGTGAAAGCTTCAACGTAGTCTTCGTCGCTACCCCAAGCGTTGATGTAATCTTGCTCGGAAACGGTGTATGCTTGTGAAGCGCACATACCTGCAACTTGTGCAGGGGCATTAGCCGAAGTTTGATAAGTAAGTTTGAGGTAAGAAGAGTTGCTCAAGCCGATAAGTCCGCTTGCGTTTGCAGTCTGTAAAGAGTCAAGGTAAGCAGGAGCGTATTTGCTTGCAGGAGCGAGTTCAGAGAAGTAGCCGTTAGCAACAGCAGCGAGAGCTTTGATGTAAGTGTCGCCACCGCCGTTTTGAGCGTCAAGTTCTTGAGCAATGGCAATATTAACTTTAAGTTTAGCTATTTTAGCGTAATCAGCGGCAGGAACTGAGAGTTCAACGGTTCTGACATCAGAGATAGATGGTTCTTCGAATCCGTCGAGGTAGTCTTTGTTCCACGAGTTTTCGTCACAGCCGGTCATAGCGGCAACGACAGTAGCGCCGAGCAAAAGTCTTTTGAAAATATTATATTTCATAATAGTAAAACTCTATTTAAATGTTTCAGATTAGAAGTTAATTCTCATACGGATTGAATAAGTACGTCCGAAAGAGTAGAAAATACGGTAAGCGTTGTCCCAAGCACCATCAGTGTCGGTAGAAGTGTAAGCGTCCATGATGTAGTTGTAGTTAAACAAGTTATAGACGTTACCGTAGAGAGTAGCTTTAACGCCGCCAATGTTGAAGCGATAGCTTGCGCTGAGGTCAAATTGTTGTCCCCATGGAATTTGCCAAGGTTTAGCCACTGTGATGTTACCACCGTTTTCAAATGAAGAAGATTGAACTTGGTAGTCAGAGTAGTTACGTGCGCTCATTGTCCAATCAGCACCGATGCGGAAGCCTTTGAATGGCTTGAAGTTTACGCCGAGTGCGCCTGTAGTCTGTGCAGAACCGCCGACTTTAACGCCCTTTTGAAGAAGTGTAGCGCGGAGGTGGTCCGGAGCACCGATACCTGAAGCTCTCTTGAAGTCCTTAGTGATAGGTTCGCCGAGTTGGCTGTAGAAGTAACCGCTTGCGTCGCTGTCCCACTGCCAGTCACCCCATGAAAGCATACCGTCAATGCTGATCCATTGAGCAGGAACCCAGTTGAAGTTCATTTCAAGACCCATGTGGCGAGCATCTACACCTTCCATATTGAAGTAGTAGCGTTGACCTGCGAGTTCACCGCTTGTGATATCACCGCCACGAGTAGTGGTACGGTCCATCCAGCGAGTATAGTAAGCGTTAAAAGTAAGAGCGAAAGGACGAGTGTGGAGTCCGTAACCAACTTCGAATGACATAACCTTTTCGTTAACGGCATTGTCGTTGATAGCGTTAGAGTTTGTAGAGCTAAGGAAAGCACCGCCTGAGAAGAAAGGAGCACGAGATATAAATCCGGCGTTGAAGAATACGTTGTTCTTCTTGTCAAGGTTGTAGTTTACACCACCTTTGATAGTACCGCCCCAGAAGTTAACTGTTTCAGATTTTTCGTGTTGCTTGTCGTAGTAGTAGAAGTCACGACGCCAGTAAGCAGTGTTGTTAAGAGCACCTGACATTACGAGGTTAAGTTTGCCGTCAAGCATAGTGTATTCGCCTTGTGCGTAAACACCTTCTTGAACAGTATAACCATTGTAATTGCGATAAACGACATCACCAACACCGAGTTTTTTGTAAACCCATTCAGGATTTGCAGCGTTTTCGTTTACTTCAGTGTTCATAGCAGCACGGTATTTGCTGTCGATGAAGTATGCACCATTGTAGAGGTCAACGATTTTATTGCTGTGTTCACCTATATAGTAGCGAACGTCAAGACCACCGATGAGAGCGAGTTTATTGCCGTTCTTTTGTTTGATGTCTTTCTTGTAACTTGAAACGAGACCAACCCATTTGTGAGAGTTGATAGACTTTGACATTACGAGTTCAGAACCTGTAGTGCTTGCTTCGTTAATTGCTTGAATAGCAGCATAATCGAAAGTACCGTCAGAGCGGCGGAACTTAGTGGTGAGGTTACCATTGCTTGCACCGTACCAGTCACTGTAAGTGTATCCGTTACGACCTGAACCTTGACCTGAGTATCCGTAACCGGAAGCGAATGAAGCGTAAACAACGGAAGAAAGAGATTGAGTTTCGTCGATTTGCCAAACGTGTTTGAGCATGATTTGCGGTTTGTGGTAGTAGTTGTAGTTAGAGTTACGCCACTTACCATCTTTATCGTAACCGAAAGTAGGGTTGTACTTGTACATGCTTTCACCGTTCATATAGTTTTTCACGTTTTGCCAACCTTCAACGGTAAGACCGTTAGAAGAGTTACGTTGGTAGTGATTTTGAGGAGCACCGAAAGCAGTAAGTGCAATTTGGTGTTTGTCGTTAATACGTTTTGAAACGTTGAAGAAGTAGTTGTAGCTGTTGAATGGAGTACCTTGAACGTATCCGTCACCCCATTTACGAGAACCGAGCACAGTAACAGCCCAACCGTTTTTCATAAGTCCGGTAGATACTTTAATACCATAGTTGTTAAGTCCGTCGTTACCCATACCGTACCAAACGCTACCACCGCGTTCAACGTCGATAGTACGAGTGTTGATGCTGATAGTACCACCTACAGAAGGAGTAGAAACTATAGTAGCACCAAGACCGCGTTGAGTCTGCATGTTGGAAGTAACATCGCTAAGACCTGCCCAGTTGCTCCAATATACGCCACCCCATTCCATATCGTTGATAGGTACACCGTTAATAACAACGGCAACGTTAGGGCTCTTGAAACCACGCATATTAGTTTTAGCATCACCGAAACCACCACCGTCACGAGTTGTCCAAACACCCGGAGTAGTCTTAAGGATTTCAGGAAGTTCTTGGTTACCGAGTTTGACGTCAATCATTTCAGCGTTAACAACAGATTGTGCAACAGGAGTTACACGAGTTTTAGCCACAGATTGAGTAATAACGACGTCTTGAAGCATTTGTGCTTCGACTTCAAGCTCGATAGTCCCCATGTTGGACTCTGCATTGAGAGTTACAGGTTTGTAGCCGATATAGACAATTTTGATTTTTTGTCCTTTGGCAGCTTCAATAGAAAACTTACCGTCAATGTCTGTAGAAACAGCGGTAGAAGTTCCCGGAACTGTTACTGTTGCACCGATGACAGCTTCATGCTGGTCGTCAACAACAATACCTGTACATTTGTTGCCGGGCGCGGCAAATGCGCTCGCGCAGTAGAACATAATAATTCCGGCAATGAGAAGAAGTTTCTTCATCAACATAATAATGTCTGGATTTTGTTAGTGAATGATATTATTGATTTAATTGTTAATTTTCGTGACAGATGCTAACTGTTTTATATACAATGGGTTAGATTATAGCGTTTGTTCGTGGTAATTCCATATAGGTTTTGCTTTTTGCAAATTTACGCAAAAAAGTGTAAATACAATAATATTTAACATTTAAATTTTTATTACAAAGCAGTATCGAAAAAGACGGCTTTTTTTGCTGAATATCAGCGGTTTTGGCGTTTTTTCTTTTACTTTTAAATCGGATAAGGCATTTTGCTTTCTTTAATTCTGCAAATGGTAATTTATAATTAACATTTTGTCAGATTGGGTGTAACTAAATAATATCCCGACACGGCTCTTTCTTCTCAGGGGGGGCGCACTGTGTGCTAAGGTTGAGTTACTTACGGCTGATGGTGTCCGACTTTCCTTGAGGATATTGTCTTTTTACTCACTGTATTGTGTATTTTAAATGAAAAAGCCGTGTATTTTCTATCTTTTTTTTGAATTCTTTGTACTGATATTTCAGATTATATTCTTATCTTCGTCAGTGAATTAAGAATTCTACTCAATCCATTGAGTAAAATTACTCAGTGTGTTGAGTAAATTTATTAGACAGGGTAATTAAAGTATGCCAATAAAAAACAATAATTATGTACAAAAGAAAGATATATAGCACCATTATGCAGCGTCTGAGTGAGCGAAGAACGTTCATTCAAGTAATTATGGGACCTCGACAGATTGGAAAATCCACGGTGGTCAAGCAAGTTTTAGATGATATAAACAAGCCCTTTCTTTTTTATTCCGCAGATACGGTTCCTTCTATATCCTCTACATGGATTAGCGATTGCTGGAGTAATGCGCGACTTCAGATGCGTACACAAGGACTTACGGAAATGATTTTAGTCATTGATGAAATTCAGAAACTCAGAAATTGGAGTGAATACGTAAAAAAAGAATGGGACTCAGACAGTCTTAACCACATAAATATCAAAGTAGCACTGCTTGGCTCATCAAGAGTCTTGCTTGAAAAGGGATTGGCAGAGTCTCTTATGGGGAGGTACGAAGAAATCCGAATGAGTCATTGGAGTTATGTAGAGATGAAAGATGCATTCGGCATCACACTTGAACAATATATGTATTTCGGTGCATATCCGGGTGGTGCTTCCATTATCTGCGATGAAGAAAGATGGAAGAACTATATCAGCGGTGCTATTGTTGATGCCACTATTAACAAAGATATACTTATGGACGCCCCTATAGGAAAGCCGGCTTTGTTTCGACAAACTTTTGAGTTGAGCGTGGCATATTCCGGTAAAATACTTTCGCTTACCAAGATGCTTGGTTCTCTGCAAGACGCAGGTAACACTGTAACATTGGCTGGTTATTTAAATCTATTAGGTGATAGCGGACTTGTCACCGGCTTGCAAAAGTTTTCTATTGACGCAGCTCGGAAACGTGCCAGCATACCCAAATATCAAGTTTATAACAATGCGTTGCTAAGTTCGACACTTGGATTAACTTACAAAGAGGTTGTCAGAGATAGTAAAAAATGGGGACAAATCTATGAATCGGCGATAGGTGCTTTTATAGTGAGCGAAGCTTTCGTCAATCGATTTGAAGTTTTTTATTGGCGAGACGGAAATGATGAAGTTGATTTTATTTTAAAAAAGAATAATAAGATTATTGCTGTAGAAGCTAAGAGTAATAGCGAAAGCCACACAACAGGAATTGATAGATTTCGCAATCTATACAATCCTGATGCAATTATTATCGTAGGTGAAAGTGGTATCAAGCCCGAGGATTTTCTAAGTATGGACTTAAAAAAGCTTTTTGATTAAAGTCTTTTATAAAAAATACAAGGGCTGCAACTCACATTTGAATTGCAGCCCTTGTTTTGGATAAAGAGGAGAATTATTTGATTGCTATTTTTTCCACTTTTTGTGTTCCGTCAGGCATTTGAGCCACGATGACATAAAGACCTTTTGAAAGGACGTCAGTACTCAATGTTTCAAAACTTGATGCTACTGCCACTCCGGCAATGTTGTAAGCAGTGATCTGAGCACCTGTGGCTGTAAATGTGTTGCCGTTAAAGAATGTACCCGTATCCACATCATCAAGTGAATCTGTTCCGGAATACTTTCCTTCTGCGAGATACTTCGCAATACCTTGTTTCGGTATTAATACCCAAAGATGTATTTTTGAGCCATCTACTTTTGCCAATGCCGTTGATACGAATGTACCGTTGCTGATGCCGCTTGTTCCAAGTATTGAGAAACTGTGAAGTGATGCAGCATTTTTGAATCCATCTGTTACATCTACAAGATTGAGATAACCTTGTTGAACACCGGTCTTATAAGTTACTGCAGCGGCAAGTTTGTATTTACCGTAGTCAAACCGGAAGAATGAAGAACCGTAAGTATTGCCGTCTGTAACGTCTTTTGTTAGCGTTTCTACGAGTGTACCGTCTGCTTTGAATCGTGCTGTTGCACCACCCTTACCGGAGCAGATAATAGTGCCGTCGGCTTGAGGTTTTACTTCGATTACTGCGAAAGCTCCACCAAGGTCATAAGCATTGCCTGATGCGTCTTTAAGGGTGATTATTTGAGGTGTTGCGGAAGCAGTACCGTTAGTCACTGTATAGACGTACAGTTTACCTGCAAAGCCGGTGTTTGAAGCAAAGTATAGTTTACCGTTATTGATAGTTCCGTAAGCAGATATCAAGTCTCCTGCACGACCACCGTGATTTGTCGTTTCAAGAATAGTGACAGGGTCGGAAGATTCATTTGTCCAAGCATATACCTTGAGAGTAGCTGTAGCGCTTAGTGCGGCAGATGAAGCCACGATAGTTTCACCGAGATTGCCTACAGAGAAGAATCTGTAACTGCCGGCTGCAACATTTGAAGCAGGAAGTGTGCCTTTTGCCACACCGGTGTAAGCATCTACCACTTGAATATTTGCATTTCCGTCTTCACGCTGAAGTATGTAAAGGTTATCGCCTTTAAGCACCATATTGCGTGTAAGGTCATTGCTCGGATTCATATAGGATATACTGTTACCTTTGACAGCAGAGTATTCCCATACGGTAGAGAATTCGGTAGGCAATTGAAGGTCTCCTGATGGATTCGGGTCAGGGTCCGGTGTCGGGTCCGGTGTCGGGTCCGGAGTCGGGTCAATAGGGCCTGTTGAAGGAAGATTGCCGGAGCGGTAGTAGCAAATACCTTGAGAGAAAGAGAGTACCCATGCTTCAAGGTAAGTGTACCCGTCAGTATTAATCATACAGTCACCGCAAGCCCCGGTGTTTTCTGCACCGTCACTGAGACCGTCAGAAGGGTAAGTACCGATAACGGTAATATCCGAGAAATTACCCGTATTGTCTGATACAATTCTCATCTGTGGCACAGAATAGTTTGTAGAGCCGGAGAAGATGAGGTTTGCAGCGTATTTCTGATCGTTGAAGTAGAATTCGTGGTGAGAAGAACCGAGGAGTTTACCTGTGTTCTCATTACATTGCTTGACAGCTTTTCCTGCGGAGTTTACAGTTACCCAAGTAGGATAAGAGTTTTTACCGTCAATCCAGAATCCGATACCCGGCTGATAATAAGCACGAGTAGTAGAACCTGTAGCAAGACGAGTAGTACCATCTTCTGTCACTTCAATACACTTTGAAGTCCAAGAGCCGTTCTTGCGATTGTATTGGATAATACGTGTAGTAGTATTGTCATCATTAGCAAATGTAATCCACAAGTCGGAATCAAAACTTCCGGCAAGTTCCATACAGTCACCTACGCGTTTTGCGCCTTGGAATGCAGTAGTGTTGTAAAGGAGGTACGGCTGAGCGGTATCATTGTCCCATGCGTAAATGCGCAGTTCGGTAGAAGTATTTCCTGCAAGGTTACATGCCACGATATGACCGTCGATAACCTTTACGTCGCAGAACTTGTAAGTACCGCCTGTAGTGATGTCGTTAAGCGGTAGAGAACCTAAGTCATCACCTGTGCGGGCATCGATAATCTTGATTTCACTGTGATTATAGACGCAGTAAAGTTTACCGTTATGGTACACGAAGTTACGGATTTTTGTTGCATCGTAGCCCTTGGTGTTGGTAGTGTTGCGTTTGAGAGAATAGTTCCAGATTTCTTTCGGTGACAGAGTGTAAGTTTGGTCACTTGTCACTTTACCTGTGACATTTACGGTCACCTTGTCGGAAGAAGTTGATTGGATAGCTACGTAGCCGGAATATGTGCCGATAGGCTTTGATGTGTCAAGAGCAACGTTTAGAGTACCGCCTGTGCGTGAATTCCAGTTTGCGCCGGGAGTTACGATAAATGCTGATGAGCTTGAATTATATACGATATCACTTGTAAGATTTCCGGCAGTAACCGTGATGTTTGCAGAAGGTTTTACGTCATCTTTCATCGCCGTGAGCGAAATGCTTGACGGAGAAGCTTCAAGGTAAGCGGAAGTCTTTGAGGTGATTGTAGCAGTAATATTGATTTCAATACGCTTTTTATCAGTGCCTGTACCGGCTTGAACTGCAACGTAACCGGAGTAGGTACCCGGAGTCTTTGAAGTGTCAAGTGAAATAGTCATTTGACCACCCGTTGCAGCGTTCCAGTTCGAAGTGGTTACTTTGAATACTGATGAATTGGAGTTGTAAACAATATTACCTGCCAAGTCCTGACCTTTGATAGTGATAGTCTTTGACTGTGAAGCGCCTTTGTATTCACCGGAAAGTGTAATGTTCGTTTCACTTGCAGTAAGAACAGGGTTTGCAAGGGTAAAAGCCATCATCTGGTTGTAAACAGACAGAATCTTTGTGCCGTAAGTTGATGAACCTGCACCTACAGCCCACTTGCCTCCGAGGGATTCCCATGTAGGAGCGCAGCCGCGGTTGACGTATTTGAAACGAGGGTCAACTTGAACTTCTCCCGCAGGAAGAGGATCACTACAGCAGTAAGCATAGAGGTGCTGAATCTGAGCTGTAACACCGAGTTCAACAGTCGCAAAAGTACATTTAGCACCGGGAGCCCCTGTTACACCAAGTCCGCAATAGTTATGGTCCGCAGCGGTCACAATAGAACCTGAATACCTGAACCAACCGGTTTCAATAATTGATTGACATAATGCAATGTCACCTCGGATACCGTACTTAGCGCCGACAGAATAGAATTTTTCGGCAATGGTACGATCAAATGAGGCATTGTGTGACTTCACGAATTGGTACATTCGGTTCACTGTCGCTTGCTGTTTGCCTTTGATGTACGTTGCGCCATATACTGACGACATACACATCACGGCAAGAACGATAAGGGTAAATATTCGTCTCATAAAGATAAAAAGTCCCGTTAACGCATACAGAAACGTATAGCCTTAGCAGGGATAAAGATAGTTATTATGTTTTTAATTAGTTTCTGAAAAACAGGGTGTATTATTTTGCAAAGATAACTATTTTTTTGAATAAAAATAATAAAAATCTATTTTCTTTACTTTTTTATTGGAATCTATCCCGTGTCGATAGATAAGTTTTTTAGTTATTTAAGGTGAAAATATCACATATTTATCGTAAATTTGCACATTAAAAGAATGTGAACTCCTATAAAATACGATGTCAGAGCAACAACATATACATGATATTATCCCGGAACCGGCTTTGCGCCGACTGCCGTGGTACTTAGCGTACGTCAGTATGCTGAGAGAGCAGAAAGTGGAATTTGTTTCTTCCACCCAGATTTCAAGAGAACTTAAAGTTGACGCATCACAGATAGCCAAGGACTTGTCATTCCTTAATATCAAGGGCAAGACTCGTATAGGCTACGAAGTGGCATCACTTGAAAAAGAACTTGAAGACTTTCTCGGATTCCGACGCGGACATAATGCACTTATCGTTGGCGTTGGTAGCCTCGGTGCCGCTTTAATCCAGGATACCGGTCTTTCTCGCTACGGACTTAATATTGTTGCCGGCTTTGACGTCAATCCGAACATCATCGGTCGCACTCTCTGCGGAATTCCCGTCTTTGACGTTAAAGAACTTGCACTGCGCCGCAAACAGTTCAGCGCAGATATCGGCATCGTTACCGTACCCGTGGAAAAAGCACAAGAAGTGGCAGACAACCTCGTTGAAGCAGGAGTAAAAGCACTTTGGAACTATACGCCTTACAGAATCCGCGTTGCTGACAACATCGTTGTTCAAAACACTTCCATTTATGCCCACTTGGCTGTTATGTACAATCGTCTTAACCTGCACAAAGACCAATAGACTGACGTGTTATGAAACTGATGATTATTAACAGCCCTATCGGCTCTGCTCCGACTTCAGAACCTGACGTAACAATCGTTACCGATTCTTCTATAACAACACATAAAAATCCGCTTTTCGTCCCTGATGCTAATACGGAATACGTGTTCGAGCTTGCTCCGGCTGTAAAAATTTTTCGTCTCGGAAAATCTATTCCCGTAAAATTCGCAAGCAGATACTACGATGCTATCACGCTCATAGCAAGAGTGATGCCCGTAATTGACGGAAAGCCGGTAAGAAACGGCTCTGCCATTTACACCGCTTACGATTCCGCAATAGTTCGCGGTGAATGGATTGATGACTTGACAAAGCAGACGTTGGAAGTAACACTTGGAGAACAAAAAGTGGAAATAAACATTGCGGACCTGAGAATTGACGAAACCATATCTATGCTCAGCAAATATTTCTCCATGAAAATCGGTGACATTGTCTCACCTTGCTATCTTCCACTATCTACAACCCCCGTCATAGACACAAGAATAACTGCATCTTTATCCGGGTGCAACGTAATCAATATAAAAGTAAAATAACATCAAAAAAAACATACGCCATACTATGTCAAAGATGAAGATTCTTTTTAAATTATTCATACTTGCGGCTATGCTTTTCGCATCAAACACGGTGGCATACGCTCTGCAATTATCTTACTATACTTCGGAATCAAAACTTTCAAAAGGACACTGGGCGAAAGTCAAAGTCACTAAAAACGGTATTTCTCAAATCACATACGAGCAACTCCGTCAAGCCGGATTTTCAAATCCTGAAAAAGTAGCCGTTTTCGGTTACGGTGGCGTGCTTCTCAGTAAAGATGAGTTTTCTTCATCACACCCTGATGACTTAAAGCAGATTTACGCACTCCACAAGGATAATAAAATACTCTTTTACTCCGAACCGGATGTGAGATTTCGCCTCAACTCAAGTCAACTTGCTAAGGCGGACAGGAACTATCAAGCCAATGAAGGATACTACTTTATCACTGACAGTCAATCCGTAATGTCGCCAAACACTGTAAAATATATCGCTTACAGTGAACCTAATGATATCAATACTCACCTTGCTATCCAATTTTCACAGCCGGATAGCGTTAACCTCACAAGCGGCGGTGCAAGATTCTTCAGCAGAAACGGTGCCGAAGGCTCTAAAAAAGGTATTTACCTCAATTTTGACGTTTCGGACCGTAGCGAGGGTGCGCAAGTCAACTGCTGTGTTGACTTAATCCTAACAAATACAAAGGCTCCCTGCAACGTTGGCTATGAATTTAACAATGTCAGCCTTAACTACAGAAGGACACAAACGTCAGGACTTTACGATGAAAAATCTTCAGGAATACTTAAAGTAACTGATGAAAATATTGTCAATAGAAATAATCAAATTCGCGCTGTAATATACCCTACTAATGAAGATCGCATAACTTACTGCGGGTACAACTACATTTCATTAGTTTACGAAAGAGATAACACACTCGGCAGCCGCTCACAACTTCCGATGTCCTTTTGGACTTCAAAGGTAGGCTCTCGTTACTTGGTATCAGACGTTGACCCGGACAACTGTCAGGTATGGATCGTCAAGGACCCTACGGAAACAAGACCTATGGAACTGAAAAAACTTGCTGATAATCAAGTAGCTTTCACCCTTGACAAAATTTACAGCGGCTCCGGCGATGCCGCTTACATCAGCACTATCGCATTTAATCCGGCAAAAGAACAATTCTCTACGGAAATCGTTGAAAACTATGTTGACCACCAAAATATTCACGGAGAAAAGACTCCGGATATGCTTATCATCACCACAGACGTCTGCGAAGAACAAGCACTTCGTCTTGCGGATTTGCACAAGCAGTACCAAGGTCTTGACGTTCTCGTTGTTAACCAGAGAAAAGTGTTTAACGAGTTTTCTTCCGGTACTCCTTCCGTAATGGCTTACCGCCGTTTGGTCAAAATGTTTTACGACAGAAACTCTTCTAAGTTCAAAAACCTGCTCATCTTCGGTGCAGGCACCTTTGACAATCGTTTCCGTCTCTCCGGTCGCGGCGACTTATCTTTGGCAAATATGGCACTGACCTATCAATGTATGGATATGACAAAGCAGCGTACAGCCGAGACTAACTACGGCAATGATGGCTACTTCGGTTGTGTATCAGATAATTACGTATCTGCTGACAACGCTTATCACAACTCGTTCATTGAGATGCAGGTAGGTGTCGGACGTATCCCGGCTGACACTAAGGAAAAAGCAAGAAACTACGTTGACAAGGTTGAAAAACACCTCACTCAGAGAGTTCCGTTTGGTGCTTATAGCAAAGCAATAATCATTTCCGATGACGGTGACAGTGATTCTCATGCCATCTACGCTGATGCCGCAGCGGATAATATTCTTAAATCGGATTCTCGTATGACTGTTGGTAAAATTTACGACGGTTTCTATAAATGGGATAATGGTAGTGCTGCCGAGGCTCGCCGACAAATAATTGCGAACCTTACTGATGGCACAAACCTCTTCTTCTACACAGGACACGGAAAGCCTGACGCTTTCACCGCTGAAAATATCTGGCACAGGAACTACGTCACTTCCACTAAATACGATTACGCTCCTATGGCTTTCCTTTCCACTTGCTATGCACTCTGCTTTGACAGACAGGACAACGGCATAGCGGAAAATATGCTTTTTACACCTAACGGTGGTAATATTGCCGTAATCGGTGCAGGAAGAAGTGTATATGCGGACTCAAACCAAAAATTCGCTCTCGCTTTCATTGACGCACTCTCCTCTGCAACAAGAGACAATACCATCGGCGACGTTTACCGCACTGCAAGAAACAGTGCCTGCTTGAATACTGTGGCTCACCGCGTTAACACTTACTGTTACAATCTCATCGGTGACCCGGCATTGCTAATTGACCGTCCTAACTATTCCGTTACACTCGCAGAAGTTAACGGTGAGGCATATAACTCTGATGATAAACTCACACTTGACCCGCAGACATCAATTAATCTGGCAGGTAACATCGTAGATGAATCAGGGAAAGTTGCCGAAAATTTCAACGGAACACTCACTATCGCCGTTTACGAAGGTCCTACCACACTAAGCAATTTGTACCAAGACAAGTCAACTACAAACCAGCAGAGACTCAAGACAATAAGCGTTGACGAAACACTCATCGCACAGTTTACCGCAAGCGTGACTAACGGTAAATTTAACCAAAATATCGTGTTACCTGCACCATCAAGATGCGGAAATAAAAATCGCCTCGTCATAGGTGCATGCTCCGATGATGCTAAAGATATCGCACTCGGTGCTATAACAAACGTGGCTGTAAATAATTACAATCCGGATATTGAGCATATTGAAGACACAGATGCACCGGAAGTTGACCAAATGTATATCAATTCTCCTGAATTCAGCAATGGAGATTTGATAACAAACTCCGCTCACTTCTATGCTTCAATCTATGACCAATCAGGAATCAATATTTCCTCAAACGGTGCGACACTGAAACTCGTACTTGACGGTATTAAAAGTTTTGAATTCGTAAGTCAAAGCGCAACTTACGATGAAAACGGTGTTCTCCACTTGAATTATGACCTCAATGACCTCAGTGACGGACAGCACACTATCAAACTCCAAGTAGCAGACAATGTAGGTAATTATACAGAAAAAGAATTAAGTTTCACTTTCGTCAAAGTTTCACCGTCATCACTCGGTGTGGAAGAAGAACCGGCTAAGACTGAAGCAACTCTGAACTTGACTCACAGTCTTACAGGTGATGTGACAACTTCACTCGTGATTGAAACTATTGACGGCAAAACAGTTTTCACAAAAGAAAATGTTACATTCCCGTATGCTTGGAACTTGAAAGATAATGCCGGAAACGACGTTCCGAACGGAAACTACCGTGCATTCACCAAGACTAAATCGTCATTGAATAATCACACTGCTGCTGATACGGAAATAATAGTAATAAGATAAAAATATATTTCTCTAATAATATTATCGGACGAGCCGGAATTTCCTGACTCGTCCGATTTTATTTTACATGTATCAGGGGGATACAGGCTTTTAGGTTTTTCACAGACCGCACCTCCCCGAGGTGCGAGTGGGAAGTGTGGATATTCTGTCACCGCATGGCGCACTATGTGCTTATACGGTGTTTCTTACAGCCGAGCCTCGCCGAGGCTCCTCAATGGCGTAACTTCTTCAGTATCAAATACAGACCGCACCTCCCCGAGGTGCGAGTGGGGAGTGTGAGTATTGTGTCACCGCATGTCGCACTACGTGCTTATACGGTGTTTCTTAAAGCCGAGCCTCGCCGAGGCTCCTTGATGGTGTTATCTTATTCATTAACTGTATTGCAGCCCTTATAGAGTGTGGCGATTATTTATTACGAGTGATGACGAAGTCAAAAAGACTTTTGAAAGCATCAACACTTTCATTTTGAGGCAATTTATCAAGTATTGCCATCGCCTCATTTTTCAGTTTTTCCATAGTGGAGTAAGCGTAGTCAATACCGCCATTAGACTTAGCGTATTCAATAAGCCGCTGAATATCTTCCGCCGACAGCATATCCTTGCGAGAAAGTTCAATCATCGCATCATGGTTCGGAGTATTGGAGTCCGAAAGAACGTGAAGTAGAGGTAAGGTGATTTTACCTTCTCTCAGGTCATTCCCCGTAGGCTTGCCGATATTTTTATCTTCAAAGTAATCAAAAATATCATCTTTGATCTGAAAACAGAGTCCGAGCAATTTGGCAAATTCAGAGATTAGTGAAACCTGAGTTTCATCAGCATTCACAGCATACGCACCCATTTTCACGCAAGCCACAAAAAGTGAGGCTGTTTTGCGATAAATGATATTAAAATAAGCATCTTCACTGAGTGTATGCTTTTGCGCAGTGTAAATCTGGTCAATTTCGCCGATTGAAAGAATTCTGCCGAGTTCGGCTATGGAATCAATGATTCGCAAGTCATTTGTCTCAAGAGCCTTTTGCAGCGAAGAAGATACGAAAAAGTCCCCGACAAGAACAGCTATATGATTATCCCAAATACCGTTTATGGTAGGTTCATTTCGTCTTAATTTCGTTTCATCAACCACATCATCATGTATCAGAGACGCATTATGAAGCAGTTCCACAGCCGCCGCCGCTGAGATAACATCTGCACTAACGCTGCCGAAAGTCTTTGCACTGAGAATAACGAGAATAGGTCTTATCTGTTTGCCCTTTGTACGGAGATAATTGTCTATCACTTCATTCATCAATGGGTTAGATGAGTGAAGTGTAGTTACAATTTCTTCATTTAGACGCTTAATTTCATCAGATAACGTCTGCTGTATATGTGATAGGGCGTTCATCTTTCTCAAATATTCTGCAAAAGTACGAAAAATAAGAATAATATAAAGATAAAAATAGTGAAAAAGATAAAAACGCCAATTTTTCGTCATTTATGGCAGCAATGGACCAAAATGGCAGGCTATCACGCTTGGTTCTTTCAATAAAAAGTCGCACTTTGGAAAGGCGCAGTCTGTGGTAAGTTCTTAAGGTATGCTTTTTGAACTTTTCACAGACCGCACCTCCCCGAGGTGCGAGTGTTGGTGGGTGGGTATCGTTTCACCGCATGGCGCACTTCGTGCTTATACGGTGTTACTTACAGCCGAGCCTCGCCGAGGCTCCTCCTTGGTGTTTATCGTGATAATTCGTGACACATACGAAGAAGGAAAATTGCCAAGCCCACGGCAATTATCCACAAGTTACGTTCCAGCCAGGATTCCTTTTCCGATTCGTTTTTATTATTGTCATTCGTTTCCATTTTTTTTTGAAATAAGTGTTTTGAGAATAAGATAAATTATTGCCACAAGAATGAGTATTGAAATCATAAGGTCCGTTTTTTATCAGTTAGAACGACTTGTTCCGACAGTACGTCCGTATTGGTCATAGTACGTTGTAGAGGAACCATAGCCATAGTTTGATGTAGTAGATGACCATGTTTTGTAGCCGTATTGGTCGTAGTAGGTTGTGGAGTAGTCGCCATAGTTCGAAGTAGTGGTAGCGGAGCCTGTTTTGTAACCGTATTGGTTTTGATACGTAGTTGAGTACTGTGCAAAACTTGAAACAGATGCGAATACGCAAGCGATGATCGAAAGAATAAATTTTTTCATTTTTGTGTTGATTTTAAAATGTTACTTTTGTTGTTTCTATTCCTATATGACGAAAGGGGTGTAAAAGTAAACAAGGAAAATGAAAGTAGTGACCTGATTTGTGAAAATTGCTACACGAATTATAGATTTTAGAGGGAGTTGACGAGGTGTTGTTTCAGAACTAAGTATATGGATATGAGGACTTAAAATGCAAGAGCCGTGAGCTGTTGGTTAAAAAATGGTACTAAAGTGTGGTAAAGTGAAAATTTCTCCGTAAATTTGCTTAATATTCACTAAAAGCCAACTATTATGCAGCAAGTAAAACCAAAAAAGGCTCTGGGACAACATTTCTTGACGGATTTAAGCGTAGCAAAACGAATAGCTGCGACTTTAGATGAGTACAACGGACTGCCGGTGATAGAAGTTGGTCCCGGTATGGGTGTGTTGACACAATTTTTACTTGAGACGGGTCACGACATGAAAGTTGTGGAGCTTGATAGTGAAAGTGTTGACTATCTAACATCAAATTTTACTTGTCTTGAAGGCAGAATCGTGTCCGGAGATTTTCTTAAATTGGATTTGCCGGATATAGTAGATGATGCCGAGAAGTTTTGCGTAATAGGGAATTATCCGTACAATATTTCATCACAGATATTTTTTCACGTACTTGAATACAAGGATAGGGTGACTTGCTGCTCGGGAATGTTGCAGCGCGAAGTTGCCGAAAGACTTGCAGCGAAGCCCGGGACTAAGGCGCGCGGAATATTGTCCGTGTTGCTTCAGGCGTGGTACGATGTAGAGTACTTGTTTACAGTGTCGGAAAATGTGTTTAATCCGCCTCCAAAGGTAAAGTCCGGTGTGATAAAGATGACAAGGAATGATGTGACGGACTTGGGTTGTGATGAAAAGTTTTTCAAGACAGTGGTAAAGACGTCGTTCGGTCAGAGAAGAAAGACGTTGAGAAATTCGTTACGCGGATTATTGCCGCAGAATGTCACGGCAGAGGATTTGACAGATAAGATATGGACTTTGCGTCCGGAGCAGTTGTCTGTGGAGCAGTTTGTGGAACTGACGAACCTAGTTCATAAATTCAGTAAGTGATAATCGGGTTTTTATATGAACCGTCTAATGAAGAACTGTAATGAAGGAATTTACACCGGAATATCTTGAAAATATAAAGAATATAGTAGCCACCCATGATGAGGAGGCTGCACGCAGGGAACTGGCGGATATGCACCCTGCCGATATTGCTGAACTTTACCAGGAACTTGACCTTGAGGAAGCGGAATATTTGTTTAAGCTCCTTGATGAGGAGACTGCTGCCGACGTGGTCATGGAACTTGATGAAGATGACCGAAGGAAACTTCTCAGCAATATGTCTGCCGAGGATATTGCTCAGCAATACATAGACCACCTTGACACCGATGAGGCTGTTGACCTTATCCAGGGTCTTGACCTTGAAGATGAGAAGCGAGATGAAATTCTTTCCCATATTGATGACGTAGAGCAGGCAGGTGATATCATCGACCTTTTGAAGTACGATGAGGATACTGCCGGCGGTATCATGGGTAAGGAGATGATAGTGGTGAATGAGAACTGGTCAATGCCGGAGTGTATTAAGCAGATGAGAATGCAAGCGGAGGATATGGACGAGATATACTATGTGTATGTCGTGGATAATGACGACCGTCTGCGTGGTACTCTTCCGCTGAAAAAACTCATCACTCACCCGTCAATATCAAAAATCAAACATGTGATGGAGACGGATCCTGTCTCTGTAAAAACGGATACGCCTATTGATGAGGTGGCTCTTGACTTTGAGAAATACGACCTTGTGGCGATGCCTGTAGTAGATTCAATAGGCAGGCTTGTGGGACGCATCACGGTTGACGACGTGATGGACGAGGTACGTGAATCCAGTGAGCGTGACTATCAGTTGGCGTCCGGTCTTTCTTCCGATGTTGATGCCGAGGACTCAATCTTTGCTCAAGTGGGTGCGCGAATCAAGTGGTTGTTGATAGGTATAGTATCCGGAATTTGTGCTGCAAATATATTGGGAATGTTTGAGGCACAACTTCAAGCGGTAACGGCTCTAACGCTGTTTATCCCGGTGATATGCGGAACGGGTGGTAACGTAGGTGTACAAGCATCAGCGATAGTGGTACAATCCCTTGCAAACGGTAGTCTTGAGATAAAACATTTCGCTACGCATATCGGTAAGGAATTATTAATCGGACTGGTTAATGCAACGATAATAGCGGGCATAATGCTTATATATAACATATTCTTCGGTCCGGATATGGTGGCGGTAACGTTATCAGTGTCCATATCTCTGTTTATCGTGGTGATGTTTGCAACGGTGGCAGGTACGATAGTGCCTCTTACTCTTGAGAAAATAGGTATTAATCCTGCAATCGCCACAGGAACGTTTATCCAGGTGATGAACGATATTATGGGAATCGTGATATATGTAAACGTAGCCAAATGTATTCTTTCCCTGTTATCATAAAAGACAAATCAGCATTATGGAGCAAGACAAACTATTTCTGATTGATGCGTATGCTATAATCTATCGTGCTTACTATGCACTAATCCGTGCGCCGAGAGTTACCTCAAAGGGGTTCAACACATCGGCAATTTTCGGTTTCTGCAATACACTTGATGAAATTTTGCGGAAGGAAAATCCTACACATATAGCAGTGTGTTTTGATCCGCCTCACGGCAAGACCTTTCGCCATGAGGCATACGAAGCGTACAAGGCTACACGTGAGGCTCAGCCTGAGGATATAACATTGTCTATACCATACATAAAGGATATTATCCGCGCATATAATATACCAGTTATTGAGATTGAAAACTACGAGGCAGATGACGTAATCGGTTCTCTATCCCGTATTGCAGAGAAGGAGGGTGTGACAACGTATATGATGACGCCTGACAAGGATTACGGTCAGCTTGTTACAGACAAGGTTCTTATGTACCGTCCTGCTATTAAAGGGCAAGGGTTTGAAGTGCGCGGAGTGAGTCAGATATGCGAGAGATACGATATTGATAATCCTTTGCAAGTGATTGATTTACTTGCTCTTGAAGGTGATACGGCAGATAATATACCCGGTTGCCCGGGCGTGGGAGAAAAGACGGCGTCAAAACTTATTAAGGAATATGGCTCCGTGGAAAATCTTATAGACCACGTTGCAGACCTTAAAGGAGCATTGCAAAAGAAGGTTTCAGAAAATATAGAACAGATAAAATTCTCCAAATTCCTTGCTACTATTAAGACTGATGTTCCGCTGGATATCCGTGTTGAGGACTTGGTGAGGAAGCAGGAAGATGTAGAGAAACTGAAAAAGATATATCGAGAGCTTGAATTCAAATCTTTTTTAAGCAAACTCGGTGATACTGCAGTTGAGGCTGAAAAGTCTGTAAAAAAGGCTGCTGCAAAGGCAGATACCGGCGGTACTCCTTCCCTCTTTGACTTTATGGAGCAGCAAGAGAAAGAAGCGGAAAAAGGTAGGTCAATATCATCAATCAGCGCAGATACGGTTACTGTAATTTCCACTTCGGAAGAACTTAAAACCCTTGTATTAAAGGCAGTTGCTGCAAAAGATATCGGAATTGCCACTTACAGTATAGGCGTAGAGGCGATGACAGCCATATTAAAGGGTATAGCCGTGGCAGTGAGTGATAATGAGATATTCTATATCCCGTTGTTGAGTCGTGATATAGAAGCAGAGTCAGTGAAACGCGCTCTTCAAGAAGTGTTCGGGAATGAAAATGTTACAGTGGTAAGCCATGACGTTAAGCGCGATATAATACTCCTTAAGCGATATGATGTGGAGCTGACAGCGAAATACTTTGACACGTCTGTTGCTCATTACCTTCTTCAGCCGGAGATGAAACATAATCTTAACCTCGTGGCAGCAACGTACCTTTCCGGCTATCAAATGATAGGCTCAGTGGAAAGTGATGCACCTGCTCGCAAGCCTTACACTGAAATTTCCGGAGGAGTGGAGCGAGAGAGCATAGTGATAGCGGAAATGGCAAAAGTTGTACTGTCTCTTGCAGATGCGTTGAGGGAAAAACTGAGAAATGACATACCTGATAATCTCGTATATGACATAGAGATGCCTTTTGTAAAGGTTCTGGCAAGTATGGAGTGGGAAGGAATGAGAATAGATGCAAATGAGCTGTCAAAACTTTCCGTGCAGTTGACTCAGCGAATGAAGGAACTTGAGGCTGAGGCATATACTCTTGCAGGTCAGGAATTTAATATATCAAGTCCTATGCAGGTGGGTGAAGTGCTTTTTGATAAATTGCAGATTGACCCGAAAGCAAAGAAAACGAAGCGAGGTACATATTCCACTACTGAGGAAATCCTTGAAAAATATGCGTCAAAGCACCCTATCGTGAATATAATCCTTGAAATCCGAGGATTACGCAAATTGCTTACTACGTATATCAATGCGCTGCCACTTCTTGTCAAACCCAAGACGGGCAAAATACATACTACTCTGAATCAAACTGTTACAGCAACCGGACGTATTTCTTCAACGAATCCGAACTTGCAGAATATTCCGGTCAGAACAGATGACGGCAGGGAGATCCGCCGTGCTTTCGTAGCGGACCCGGGGTGTGTTATGCTATCCGCCGACTATTCACAGATAGAACTGAGAATCCTTGCATGCCTTAGCGGTGATGAGGGAATGATTGACGCCTTCCTGTCCGGTGCCGACTTCCATACTGCTACGGCAGCAAAGATATATAAGGAAGACGTAAAAGATGTCACTCAGGACCAACGCCGTAAGGCTAAAACAGCAAACTTCGGTATTGTGTACGGAATTTCCGCATTCGGTCTGTCTGAGCGATTGGGAATACCGCGCGCCGAGGCAAAGTCCTTGATAGAAACGTATTTTGAAACGTATCCCGGTGTGAATGAATATTTGCGGAAATCCGTAGAGGTGGCGCAGGAAAAGGGATATGTTACCACACTTATGGGGCGTAAACGATATTTGCCGGATATAAATTCGCGAAATGCGGTAGTACGCGGATATGCAGAGCGAAATGCCGTCAATGCACCTATCCAAGGTAGCGCGGCGGATATTATCAAGCGCGCTATGATTGATATTTACGCAGATATGCAAGCGTCAAATCTACGTTCCAAGATGATTATGCAGATTCACGACGAGTTAATCTTCAATGTTTATCCTGATGAACTTGAGGTGCTTAAGAATATAGTGGAAACTCGTATGAAAAATGCTTATAGGGGTAGGGTTCCGCTTGAAGTTGCCGCCGGTGTGGGTCATAACTGGCTTGAAGCGCATTAAAAACAGAAATATTTGACAATCAACAATATATAATTTTACTATGAATACAGATAGCCCTATTGTAAATACGAATTCTCTCGCTTTTATAGCATTGTGTAATGAGTACTGTGCAGCACTTGAGAATGCTCGAGAAATGGAACGTACGGAATTTATAGAAAGAATGGTGCGTATTCTCCCGAGGATATATATTTCCGCTAATGACTTGCAGGTGAATATGATAGAAACGGAAGAACCATATATCGACGGTACTCTTGATGAAGATTATTATGAGGCAGTACGCCGCAATGTAGAGCGACTTATCGGTCCTGACGATGTATATCTTGAAGTGTTTGAGGAGGATATGAAGTATTCAGATACTCCGGTGTCTGCATCTATCTCCGAGTCGCTTGCGGACTTGTTTCAAGTGATGTTTAATTTTATCGCTATGGTGCAAGATGCAACAGATGAAATTATGGGAATCGGTCTGCTTGCCATGCGTGAGGATTTCAAGAGTTACTGGGGACAAATCCTGTGCAACGTGATGCGTGCGTTGCATAAAATTGCTTTTCAGGAAGAGGAATAGTGATATTAGCATAACTTGATATGAAAACTTTGTTGTCTTTTGTGACATTGTGCTTTGCATGCATAGTCACGGTTTCTGCTTCTGAACCGAAATTGGAAATTGCGTGGGGAGAACGGGATACGGTTTATTTAGCAAATCATCACGTGGTTGGTGTTACCAATCCTGATGCCGTCGCTTCAATTAACGGGGAGAAACTTCATGTCTATAAGACCGGCTGTTTCGGGAAAACAGTGACGTTATCTCCGGGAGACAATAAAGTTAATGTGGCAGTTGTCCGTGGCTCTGACACTGTGACCAAAGTTCTTGACGTATATTATGAGACGACTCCCCGCAAGCGTTCCGCTAATGCTGAAGAACAGACAGTGAAACTTGAGCAGCCTGTGAATATTATGACCGTTGAATGTGCTTACCTTCAGTACGGAAATGGCGGTGACCGTCTTGGCGGGTCAAAGATGGGGTACCTTGTTCCGGGCGTTCCTATGACTGCAATCGGCGAGACATCAAGTCTTTACGAAGTGAAGTTGAGTGAGTACAGAACGGCTTACGTGCCAAAGGAATACGTTACAGCAGGAGGTGATGGCGCAAAATGCGTGAATACCGGTTCATGGTCCGTGTCAAATGACGGAAAGACGGATAAGGTTGTTATTTCTTTGCCATATCGGTTGCCGTATTACTATCGAGATGCAATAAATCCGCTTGAAATACGCGTGTCTCTGTACGGTGCAATGAATAATAGTAACTGGATTACTCAACGCAGCGCACTCGGCATAATAGACTTTGTCGATTTTGAACAGACTGACAGTGATGTGCTGACGGCAGTGATAAGACTGAAGGATAAACATTCGTGGGGATATTCCATTGAGTACGAAGGAAATAAGTTGGTGATAAAGGTACGTCATCGTCCTGAATCGTTGGCTCTTAAAGACTTGAAAATCGGTCTTGATGCCGGTCATGGAACAAAAAATCCTGGTGCTATATCAGCATCAGGGCTTAAGGAAGCTGATATTAACATAGATATAGTAAATCGTCTTGCGGAATTGCTGAAAAAGGCGGGAGCGGAAGTTGTATTGTCAAGAACTGCGGATACAGATGCTACAATGGCGGAAAGGCGTAAGATATTCCGTGATGCGAATATTGATTTGCTTATTTCCGTTCATAATAATGCAGTGGATAATCCGTTTGCATCGCTTGGCACAAGTACGTACTACAAGCATATTTCAAATCGGGAATTGGCACACACACTATGTGAGTCAATGCTTACTCTCGGTGTAAACTTATACGGAGTCACCGGTAATTTTAATTTCTCATTAAATCAGCCTACGGAGTATCCTAATGCACTCGTGGAAGGCTTGTTTATGTCATCGCTTGAGGAAGAGGAATTACTTGCAAATCCGGACTACCGTCAAAAGATGGCTCAAAAAATCTTTGAAGGTCTTAAGAATTATCTGAAGGCTTGTCAAAAATAAGATTTCGCACATATTTGTTTCTCAAAAAGGGCTAAAAGGGCAGCAATGGCTAAAAGGCTCAAATACTAAGCATTTTCTACTGACTGCACTCCGCGAACGGCGGTTATAGTGTATTAAAATTCAGGGGAAAGTTTCAGACTTTCCCCTGATGAGATATCAATCATCTGAAAAACAAGTTTTTAGATGATAAATACTAACTTTTGAGATATGATTTTGTACTGTATTACGTCAGAATGCGCGAAATCCTATGCGAAAGGTTAGTTGCGGATATACTTTAAGGTATTTACGCACTTTGTTGAATGTGTTATTATCGGTAAAGTCTTCGCTGTACACTATAGTGCCGTAATCAGTGTAAAGATTTGGAGTACCCTCGAATTGTACACCCAATTCAGTTTGGAAATTGACAAGTTTGCCGGGAATTGCACGTCCCCAACCGAGTCCGAGATAAGGGCGGAACGAATTGATTTTGAAACCACCGCTGACATTACCGTTTTTGTCAGCAGGAATTTCGTAGTCACCTATTATTACTTTTCCACCATTCTGACCTGTTGAAGCGGCTATTTGTGCCAGTTGGTCGCTATGTCCCTTTATTTTCATCAACTTGTTGCCTCCGAAGTATGCTCCCGCAGCTACGAAGAAAGAGCATTTAGGTACTGGATAGACATTAAATACCAGGTGTCCTTGAGTGCGTCCAAGTTCGCCTTTAAGGTTAACTGTACCTAACTGCGGGTTGGGATTTGCAGGTGTGTAATAAGTGAAGTCGGCGTCAGAATTAAATGTGATATTAGGCATAATATCTATTCCAACGCGCATTTGCACGAAGCCGGTGATAGGAGTTGCCAAATCAATAGTAACACCACTTGCGCCGACACCGGCACTTGCGCCGAGGTGATTGAAAATGTCCGGACCAATAGCCCTGGAGCTCAGTGTAGTGAGCAATGCGAAAAGTGTTGAAGTTATAGCCTTTTTCATATTGTTGCGTTTTTTTGAATTATTTGATATGTTGGATTATTATTCATAAATAGCTGTTATTTCAGAGGACTTGCCGTAGAGATGTCGCCGTTCTGTACAAAGCAATTATTACCTTGTGGCGCTTTTACAAGACCACCGCTGATAACCCATCGCTTGCCGTCCTTTTTGAATACGATAGAAACAGGAATTGAATACCCCTTGATTTTATAAGGCCAAACATCTTCTTTCAGAACGGTCCAATTAGAATCATGGTAAATGAGTTTCTCATATTCTCCGTATGTAATCATCCTTCCTGCTTTGTCTCCCATAGCTTTGATGTCGGCGGATACGGCTACGCCTTTCGGTTCAGTCACGGCAGGTTTCTTTGAGGCGATCAACATATTACCTAAAGTAGCATTACCATTACCATATTTTGACTCGAATTGAGCAGTTTTAGCTCTATAAGCATCAGTAGCCTTATGGTCTTTGTGAGCCGGCATAAAGTCATTTAGAATTTTGTCTGCCATAATCCAGTAGAAATATTTAGCAAATGTTTTCTCTGTATTGTCAATGTCAGCGATATATGAGTCAGCCAATTCTTGAAGTGTGCTATATGAAAGAACGGTTGTGGCAAGTTCTTTAGCTTTATCGTCACGTGCATATCCTTTTTTTTGTAAAGTCAGAAGGTAACACGGATCCTGCAGGTTGTTGCCATGATAGCCAAGGATAGTTTGAGTATGCCTTATATGCGTATGCGTAAAGGTAATCCTTGAATGCTGAGGCTGAAGTCGGGTCAGCAATGAATTGTAAAGTCCATGCGTTTTTGAATGATTCGTCTAAGGGTATCTGAACTCCGGGTGCCACCTCTGCATAAGAGTTTATGACAAGAGGACGGTCCATTGAAGCGGAAAGTAATTCGTCAAACATTCTCATATACAGATACATAAGACGATTGTGCGCATCAGGGCTGAGGTCGTACCATATTTTGTTTTGTTCAGTGTAATAATGTTTCAGGTAACTGATTACAAACTCGTCAGGCGCATTTTCATAAAAAGCGTGAATTTCTCCTATGCTCTTGGTGTATCCGTCTTTTACTTCGGAGCTTGCAGCAAGCGGGTCAGCAGCGATAGCTTCCGGACTCGCAGTATATTTTTTGTTGTAGTCAAATGATTCGTCAGAGTTCTCGCTTGCGGGAGTAACTTCGTTCTTGACTTCGCTTTTCTTGTCGTCAACGTTGTTTTTGACAACTTTCTCTGCTTTGTTTTTCAGTTTGTTGCCGAGACCTTTGAATTGCGCACTTGCGGTAAAAGAACCCGCATAGGTCATAAGCAATGCCGTCAGGGCGATGCTTACGAATTTTTTCAGTGTATTCATAATGTTATTTTTAAGTAGTTAATCATTTTTTTAGTTGAATTCACATTTTAAGGTTGAATTTGTGACAAAATTAGATAGATGCGGTTGAGTCCGGTTTCAATTCGGGAACAAAAAGTTTCAATTAAGGATATAATGATGGATTTAAAGGGTAAAAAGGGCTTCAAAGTCCATAATGTCATCGTTATTCCGTTGAGTGAAGACGTGAAAAAAGGACCACTCCTCACGGAGCAGTCCCCAAAACTATTTTTATGATAAATACAAATTCTATTCGCCGTATTGTTTTTCAAAATCCTTCTGAATATTGTTGTCAAAATAGATGATATGTTGACGGTCGCTCAGAGGGAATTTAAGTTTGTAAGCGTCTATATTTCTGATGTTTGTCTGTCCTAAGATAGATTCGGCACAAAGCACGTTTCTGATGATGCGAATGATGTCTTGCGTACATATTACTATGAAAGGAGAATCATCGGCAGTACCTTTGCCTGAAGATAGTATGATTGTAGAAATCAAGTTAAATCTGCTTTCAAGTGCCGGAATCATTGCATGAGCAGTCTTGATGTCGCAGTTGTTAGCGGCAACGAGGGCTTTTATTGTAAGGTCAAGAGAAACGGGGTTGTACTTCAGTGCTTCGCTGCATAACTGCCATGTCTCGGCGTATTCTCCGTCGTTGTAGCATTTTTCGAGTGCTTCGTACTTGTCCAGCGGATTGTAGTCCAAGGTGTAAGCATAGCCGTAATAAACAGTAGCCATTTCGTCAAGAGTGAGTGTCGTGTCACCCACAACGAATCTGTTAAGGAGTGAGCGGTAATTGTCAGGATTAGAAACAACGTCAACCTTAATGCGGTTCAAGTCAACTTTAACGTTGTGTTCCGCAGCATTGACACCGATGAAACACAGCATCAAGGTGAGGGCGAATAATAGTTTTCTTGTCATAAAATTTTAGTAAAGTTTGTAACCTGCGAGGTTAAGAATTTTAGCAGGTATTTCAGTGTTATTATTAAGGCTTGAGAATACTTCAGCGCCTTTACCGATAGCGAATACCGGTACCGGGTTTCCGGAGTGTCCTGAAGTGGACCAAGAGATGCGTGAAACTTCGTCAAGCACTTTATATACTTCAACAGCAAATCCCATGTGACTTGCGTAAAGTGTCTTTTCGTCTTTAATTTCGTTACGTTTGCCGAATGATTTGTCGAATGCTTCTTTTATTCGCTGAGTCTGAGCATCGGAAAGTTTTACGTCAGTCCAAAAGCCGAGTTTGGCTGTAAGATATTCCTGCATATCTTCCCATCTGATGATGCTGCGAGAAGTGATCATAGCTTTGCAGTCAAGAGAAAGCATATCTTTTGAGATAGTCTGACGGTTAATGGCGTTGAAATCAGCGTAATACTTACCGTCGCGACCGATAACCATACCGCCTGTATCGTGGTCTGCCGTGATTACGATGAGTGTTTCGTCAGGGTGTTGGAGATAGAAATTGTAAGCGATTTGGATAGCCTCGTCGAACTTGTAAATTTCAGTCATAGCGGTGCCTGCATCGTTTCCGTGAAGTGCGTGGTCGATGTTTCCGCCTTCAACCATCATAAAGAATTTATCAGGAGATTTTTCAAGCATATTGTCGAGGCAAGCTTGTGTCATCTGAGTGATGGTAAGCATACCGGGGATAGAATCCATAGTGAAGCCTACATTACTGTCATTGAATGGGTTAGGCTCAATGAGGACAATTTTGTTTGCAGATTTTTTATCAACCTTAGCGAGTTCGTCAAGACTGTAAACGACTTTAATATTGTTTTTAGCGTATTTGTCTTTGATGTCAGTAGGGTTGCCCTTGCTGTCCTTCATACCTTTAAGGTTAGCACAAGCGAGGAAATCAACTTTGCCGTCAATGAATTGGTTATCAATGTCGTAGGTCATTTTTCTGCTTGGAACGTGTGCGTAGAAAGCACCGGGAGTAGCATCGTCGCCGAAGACTGTTGTTACTACACCGACACCGTAACCGTTATCTTTCAAAACGTTTGCCATAGAGTAAACAGGGATGCTGTCCGGTGTTACGCCAAGCATACCGTTTATAGTCTTATGCCCGGTAGATAATGCCGTACCTGCGGCAGCAGAGTCTGTGATAGAACCGCTTACAGAGTAAGTAGTGCAATATCCTGCGATAGGGAATTGTGTCATAGTCAGAGGTCTTTGACCATTATATACGGTTCTGTTCCACTCTGTAGTGGCAATAACAGGCACTACACCCATACCGTCACCTATGAAGTAGAAAATATACTTAGGCTGAGCATTAATTGTCAGTGCTATACTCAGCAGTGCAAACAATAAGAAACTTTTGATTTTCATGTTATTATAAGTTTTATGTGTGATACTCTCTATTATAAATTTTTCATATCGCAAAATTAGTCAAAATGTCACAAATAACGCATTTATGTATTCGTATTTTATGAAATATTAGGATTTTAAGTAACTTATAGCGATTTGGGGAAATAAAAAATGGAAAATACTTTGATAATTGAAATAATCTGCTTAACTTTGCACCGCTTTAAGCCCAGATGGCGGAATCGGTAGACGCGCTGGTCTCAAACACCAGTGGAGTAACATCCGTGCCGGTTCGACCCCGGCTCTGGGTACAGAAAAGAGGATTCTCGTTTTGAGAGTCCTCTTTTTTTTATTCTGTACATTTCTGGATTGTGCCGCTGTGTGTCGGTGTGTTATGGGGTCAGTAGAAATTTAGTGGGGAAAAGCATAAATATTAGCAATACGAAATAAGAAAAATTTTTTATCAGTGACACCTCTAAGATTAGCTCTGAAAAGTTTAATTTTAGAATTGAAACATTCAGCCATAGCGTTAGAGGAACGATTGTTGTAGAAATTTAATATTTCATCATAATGCTCATAGAATGTAGCTGCGATAACGTTGAATGAATGGAATCCTGCTTCTTCCACTTTATTATACCATTTAGCCATAGAAAGTCTTGCAGCATCCTTGATTATGCTTTTTGAAAAAATCATTCTCAAAGAGTGGCAAAGACCATAGGCGGTCTTTAAGTCCGGATATTCCTCAAAGAGTATAGCAGCACGCTTTTTCTGACGCTCACTCCACTTGTCTGAAGACTTGAATAAAAGATAACGAGAACGCATAAGTAACTCTCTGCGAGAATCTCCATTTGAATATCTGAATGGTACGTAATTCTCTCCTTTAAGCTTAGCATCTTCTATTTCATCATTTGCTTGCTGAATGGCATTCCATCGGTGTTTTATACGTATTTCCTGCACAGCTTCACATGCGAGTTTTTGTATGTGAAATCTGTCAATAACTCTATTTGCTTTGGGAAATGCCGTGCGCACTATCTTTCGCATTGAATCTGAAAGATCAAGAGTCACCTCTTCAACTGCATAGCGTTGTTCCTCATCAATTCGTTTGAGTACAGCTATGACATCTTCTGACTTTGTCCCGGCTACTACGGCTATCAATGATTGTTGTCGAGTGTGAGCATCTCTATTCGTGACAAACGTATAAAGCTCTCCATTTGATAATGAAGACTCGTCTATTGCTATTCTTGGACCTATATTCTCTGGAAATAACAACCACTCATCGGCATGGTCCAACTGATCCCATTGCCTAAAATCACTTTTAACGTTTCTTTGTATTGTTTCTCAAACGTATGTCCGTCTATATGATAGTATTCTTCAAGCGTACGGCAGGTCACAGGGGATATCTCATACGTTTCTTTTAAAAAAGCTCCAAATTCTTTGGAGTAACGTGTGCCTTTTGCCACTATATCTATATTTATCGGCAAACTGAAACTTTTTCCTGTTCGTTTATCTATCCATCGTCTGCGTCTTATCTGTAAGATTACCTTATGGTCTCTTATTGGAAAATCTGTCACATTTACCGGATTTGTGAAACCTTTAGACTCAAAATTCACATCTTCTGCTATATTTTTATCCACTTTTTCATCCAATTTGATTCGGATATCTGTTGATGTTTGTTCTATTCCTACTATTGTAAAGTATTCAAGTATTTGTGTTGGTAGGACTATATTTGCTATTGCTTTGAGATATTCATTTTCCATACTCAAAGTAAAGAATTATTTTTCATTCCTGAAAACTTTTCCCCACTAAATTTCTACAGACCCATAAAAACGCTATATAAAAGTCGTAACCATCCGAATAAAGCCGACTTTTATATAGCGTTTTTGAGAGTTAACTTTG
>SAMEA104315426__coassemble_227_pt1 | contig 54205 bp, 33 predicted proteins | sample SAMEA104315426__metabat2_low_PE_027 | metagenome-assembled genome bin SAMEA104315426 (sample SAMEA104315426) | gut metagenome | biome: Monkey gut; feature: monkey-associated habitat; material: faeces | place: China | collected 2013 | reverse complement strand
TTATATTTTTCAATATATATGAAAAGAGGGTGTGTCTGAATTTTGATACACCCTCATTTAATTTGTAATAAAATTCTCTCAGCTTTTCATTTACTATTCAAACAAAAAAGTGATAAGGTGTAAAATATCACGCAAAAATAAGTAACTTTGCAAGTGAAAAGAAAAAAGATTCATTATAGACAGATTAATGATTGAAAGAATAGTAATCATAGACAACGTTGACCCGGTGACATTTTACGGTGTCAATAATTGTAATATGCTTCTTCTGAGAAATTTATATCCCAAGTTGAGGATCGCTGCTCGCGGCTCTATTATCAAGGTGATAGGCGATGAGGAGGAGACTTCGGAATTTGAAGCAAAAGTAAAAGAACTTGAACAATACTGCGTTAAATACAATAAACTGACTGAAGAGGTTATTCTCGACGTTGTTAAGGGTAGCGGCGCAAAGGAGATGAAAAAGGACGACGTGATAATTTACGGCGTCAATGGTAAACCTATCTCCGGACGTACCCAAAATCAACAATTACTCGTAGAAACTTTTCAAAACAATGATTTGACTTTTGCTCTCGGTCCTGCCGGAACGGGTAAAACTTATATTGCCATTGCACTGGCTGTGAGAGCATTGAAAAATCGTGAAGTACGTAAAATAATTCTTTCAAGACCGGCTGTGGAAGCAGGTGAAAAGCTCGGGTTCCTTCCCGGTGATATGAAAGATAAGATAGACCCGTATCTTCAACCGCTGTATGATGCTCTTGAAGATATGATACCGCAAGTGAAACTGAAGGAATATATGGAGACGAAAGTTATCCAAATAGCACCTTTGGCATTTATGCGCGGTAGAACCCTTAACGATGCTGTCATAGTGCTTGACGAGGCTCAGAACACTACTATTCACCAGATAAAAATGTTTCTGACACGTATGGGTATGAATGCCAAGATGATTATCACCGGTGACGTGACTCAGATTGACTTGCCTCGCACCACTGCTTCAGGACTTATGCATGCGCTTAAAGTGCTAAGAAACGTGAAAGGCATCGGAAAAGTTGAGTTCGGCAAGAAGGACATCGTGAGACACCCTCTCGTACAGCGAATAGTGGAAGCGTACGAGAAATACCATGATGAGCCTGATGACTTCCGTGACGAAATATCTGCACATAAACAAGATAACAAATAACAAAATCAAGTATTACCAAATTAAGTTTTTTCATTATGTCTCAGACTGTTACAAACACTGACTTCAATTTTCAAGGACAAACAAGCGTGTATCACGGCAAGGTTCGTGACGTTTACACCATCAATGACGACATCATGGTGATGATTGCCACTGACCGCATTTCCGCCTTTGACGTTATTCTGCCTAAGGGAATACCTTTCAAGGGACAAGTTCTGAATCAAATAGCCGGCTACTTCCTTGATGCTACGGCAGACATCGTCCCTAACTGGAAAATAGAGTCACCGGACCCGATGGTAACAGTTGGCTATAAATGTGAAGGGTTCAGAGTGGAAATGATAATCCGCGGCTACCTCACGGGAAGTGCCTGGAGAGAATACAAAGCCGGAGCGAGAGAACTCTGCGGAGTGAAACTGCCTGAAGGAATGAAAGAAAATGAGAAATTTCCTCAGCCTGTCATCACCCCTACCACTAAAGCCGATGCAGGACATGATGAAAATATTTCCCGAGAGGAAATTATAGCGCGCGGCATCGTCTCAAAAGAAGATTATGAGACAATGGAGGCTTATACTCGCGCTCTATACGAACGCGGCTCTAAAATGGCTGCTGAAAAAGGGCTTATCCTTGTGGATACCAAATACGAGTTCGGCAAACGTGACGGAAAAGTAATCCTGATTGACGAAATCCACACTCCGGACTCCTCAAGATATTTTTACGCCGACGGTTACCAAGAACGATTTGAAAAAGGCGAGCCGCAGCGACAGTTATCAAAGGAATTTGTACGCCAATGGCTTATAGAAAACGGCTTTATGGGGCAAGAAGGGCAGGCTGTGCCGGAAATGACCGAAGAATTCTGCAAATCCGTATCAGAAAGATATATCGAACTTTACGAGCATATAACCGGAAAAAAATTCGTTTATTCCGACGATAACGTCAACGTAGCCGAAAGGATAAAGGAAAATATTGAAAAATGTTTAGTCCGACTCAAGAAGTAATTAATCACTAACCATAAAAATTACCGAATTTGAACGACTGCGAAACTATAAATCCATACGACGGTGACACTCGCCCCAAAACAGAACAAGTCAGAGATATGTTTGACTCAATAGCCCCGGCATACGATTTTATGAACAGGGCTATGACTTTCGGCATAGACAAACTGTGGCGTGCAAAAGCGGTGAAGATGATTAAGAATTTCAAGACTGAAAAAATTCTTGATATTGCTACCGGCACCGGTGACCTTGCTATCTTGCTGACAAAAAAACTGTCACCTAAGAAATTAATCGGTGTTGACCTCTCCGAGCAAATGCTTGAAATCGGCAGAAAAAAAGTAGCTCAGGCAGGACTTGACAATATTATCACCCTTGAGCAAGCAGACTGCATGAATCTGCCATTTGAGAATAATACATTTGACTGTATCACAGTAGCATACGGTGTAAGAAACTTTGAGCATCTGGAGCAAGGTTATCGCGAGATGAACAGAGTGATAAAGCCGGGCGGAGTGCTATGCGTGATAGAACTGTCAACCCCAACCTCACCGCTTGTATTACCATTTTACAAAGCATACACTAAATGGATAATACCCGCAGTGGGAAAAATGATATCCAAAGACGTAAGAGCCTACTCTTATTTACCTGAAAGCATAGCAGCAGTGCCGCAAGGCGACAATATGTTGCAATTGATGAAAAGTGCAGGATTCAATGATTGCAAATTCACAGCACTCACGTTCGGCACCTGCACAATATACTTAGCCGTTAAATAAATTCGTACCACATCATCACACAAAAAAAGTAATATATGAAAGAATTTTTTGCAATACTGCGACGCTTTGTTCCACCATATAAAAAGTACTTGATACTTAGCATTATATTCAACATTTTATCAGCAATCCTGACATTGTTCTCCTTTGCAGTGATAATACCGATACTTGAGATGCTCTTTAAGGTGAAAGAAGCAACTTACGAGTTTATGCCGTTAGGTTCGGCATCACTTAAAGATGTGGTATTCAACAATTTCTACTATTATACTCAGGAAGCACTCAATATGTGGGGACAGTCCACTACCCTTGCCTTGCTCGCAGCATTGCTGATAGTGATGACAGGCTTCAAGACCGGTGCAACATACCTCGCATCATACTTCGTAATCCCCATGCGTTCCGGAATCGTGAGAGATATACGAAACTACGTTTATGACAAAATAGTGACACTGCCTATATCTTTCTTCACCTCAGAGCGTAAAGGTGACGTTATGGCACGAATGAGCGGCGACGTGGCGGAAATTGAAAATTCCATTATGGCATCACTTGACATGATGTTCAAAAACCCTATTATGATAATAGTCTGCCTTACCACTATGATAGTGATTTCGTGGCAGTTGACAGTATTTGTGCTTATCCTCCTTCCTATAGCCGGCGGAATAATGGGAAAAGTGGGAAAAAAATTAAAGCGCAAATCCCTCAAGGGACAAAATCAATGGGGCGTACTGATGTCAATAATCGAAGAATGTCTCGGAGGACTGCGAATAATCAAGGCATTTAATGCAGAAGAGAAGGTAAAACGCCGTTTTCATGAGGAAAATGATGAGTTTTACGACATTTCAAACTCTATAAACCGTCGTCAACAACTCGCCCACCCGATGAGCGAATTTTTAGGAACGATAGCCATCTCGATAGTGCTATGGTTCGGCGGTTCACTTATCCTTGGAGGATACTCCACGATGAATGCAGCATCATTTATTTACTATATGGTGATATTTTACAGCATCATCAATCCGGCGAAAGACTTGTCAAAAGCAGTATATTCAATCCAGAAAGGTCTTGCATCAATGGAGCGTATCGACAAGATTTTAAATGCCGATAACCCGATTAAAGACCCTGAGAAACCTGTAACAATAGAAAAACTTCACGGTGATATTTGCTACAACGGGATTTCTTTCAGTTACGGTGACCATGAAGTACTTCATGACATCAATCTTGACATTCCGGCAGGCGCAACAGTAGCATTAGTGGGACAGTCAGGTTCCGGAAAATCAACTCTTGCGGACTTGATACCACGCTTTTACGATGTAAACAAAGGAAGTATTACCATTGACGGTGTAGATATCCGCCAACTGAAGGTACACGACCTCCGCAGCTATATGGGTAATGTAAACCAAGAGGCTATACTCTTCAATGATACATTCTACAACAACATCACATTCGGAGTCAAAGACGCCACTATGGAGCAAGTAATAGAGGCTGCAAAAATAGCGAATGCTCATGAATTCATAATGGAAAGTGAAAACGGATATGACACCAATATCGGTGACCGCGGTTGCAGATTGTCCGGCGGTCAAAGACAGCGCATCTCAATAGCACGCGCAATCTTGAAAAATCCTCCAATTCTGATTCTTGACGAAGCCACTTCCGCTCTTGACTCAGAGAGCGAAAAACTTGTGCAAGAAGCACTTGACCGTCTTATGAAAGACCGCACCACCCTCGTTATCGCCCACCGTCTTTCAACAATCAAGAACGCTTCAATGATATGCGTACTTCACGAAGGCAGAATAGTGGAGTGCGGCACTCATGATGAGCTACTCGCTATGAACGGCTATTACCGCAGACTTGTGGATATGCAGAAATTCTAAAAAGATTTATAAAATATAAAGGGTCAAAGAGGGCTGAAAAGGCTAAAACGAAGAAATAGCCCTTTGAATTTTCAACAAACTATTTACACCATTCTTTGACAAAATCGTTTTTCAGGCAGAATATTCAATGACTATTTCTACATTGTAATATACCTCTTGTCATTTCTTCTTTGATACCACCATTTTCGAGAAAATCTTTTTTGATGCTCTCAAAGTAGCGTTTAATGAGATAATCGGTTTGTCGAATAAGAATAATGGCAATATTTGCAATGGTCTCATCAGTTCGAATTTTAATTGCATCTTGATAATATTCAGTACCATTATGAACACAAAAAATCCTGCAAAACATTTGTTTTACAGGATTTCTGTGCTCGAAGCGGGACTCGAACCCGCACAGCCGCAATGGCCAAGGGATTTTAAGTCCCTCGTGTCTACCATTCCACCATTCGAGCATCTCATTGCCCTAAAACCGGGAATTCAACCGCAAAGGTAATCATAATTTTCAGAAATACAATAAGATTTGCTGATTTTTTGTATCATTTTAACTACGAATAGCCGAATAAAGTGGGAAATAATGAGTAATTTTGTAAAAATTTTGACTCACTATGGCGGAAAAGAAATACAACTTTGATTCTGAGATAAATCGCAGAGGAACCGGAGCATTAAAATACGATGCACTTGAAGAACGGTACGGCTATAAAGACTTATTTCCACTCTGGGTTGCGGATATGGATTTTGCCGTATGCCCTGAAATCACGGAAAGCCTTATAAAACGTCTTCAACACCCGGTTTACGGCTATGCGCAAACACCGCAAAGTTATTGGAATTCAATAATAAATTGGGTGAAAAGACATTTTGACTTGAATGTAAGCCGTGAGGAATTAACATATATCCCGGGCATAGTGAAAGGTATTGCATACGCTGTAAATTACTTTACCTCAAAGGGTGACAAAATACTCATTCAGCAACCCGTCTATCACCCGTTCCGCTTTGTGATAGAAGGTAACGGCAGAACTCTCGTAAACAGTCCGCTGAAACGCACAGATACCGGCTATGACCCGGATTTGAAAAGACTTGAAGAAACTGTTAAGACTGAAAAGCCCAAGATGATGATTCTCTGCAACCCTCATAATCCCGGAGGCATAAGATGGAGCAAGAAGCAACTTGCTGAAATTGCACGTATAGCAAATGAAAACGGAATGATAGTACTTTCAGATGAAATTCACGGAGACATCATTCTTGACGGTACAGTCCATAACACGTATTTCAGCGCAGGAAAAAATGCTGAAGAAACGGGTATCGTGTTCGGTGCGCCATCAAAGACATTTAACATCGCCGGACTTGTAAGTTCCTGGGCTATAATCAAAAATGAGACACTCCGTAAAGACTTCTACGCATGGCTCGATGCAAACGAGTTCAACGACCCTACTTTCATCTCCACAATAGCCACCGAAGAAGCGTACAATAACGGTGAAGAGTGGCTCAAAGAAATGATAGAATACATCAACGGGAATATTGAAGCAGTTGACAACTATCTTACTGAATACATACCCGAAATAAAAGTCGTTAAACCTCAAGCATCATTCCTCGTATGGCTTGACTGCCGTAAACTTGGCTTGACGCAGAAGGAATTAGTGTCGCTATTCACTGAAAAAGCAGGTCTTGCACTGAACGACGGTGAAATGTTCGGCAAAGAAGGAGTCGGATATATGAGAATGAACGTAGGTACTACTCGCGCTAATCTTATAAAGTCACTTGAAAAACTAAGAAACGCCGTAAACCGTCTATGACAGTATATAAGTTGACATCCGGCAGGAAATTCACAACGCCTCGCATCACGCTACCGCTTTCCAAGAGCATCAGCAACAGACTGATGCTGATAAACGCTCTGACAGAAGGTGCAATAGAGCCGACATACGCAGACTGTGATGACACTAATGCTATGGCAGCGGCATTGAAAAGTGATAGTGATAATATAAACATCGGTGCTGCAGGGACAGCAATGCGTTTTCTGACTGCATACTTTGCCACACGCGAAGGGCGCACAGTAATTCTTGACGGAAGTGAACGTATGAGGCAGCGACCTATCAGTCCTCTCGTGACTGCACTTCGCACAATTGGGGCAGAAATAGAATACACGGAGAATGAAGGCTTTCCACCGTTAAAAATCACGGGGCACAAGCTGCGAGGCGGCGATGTGGAAATAGATGCGAGCATCAGTTCACAGTTTATATCCGCACTGATGATGATAGCACCTGCGATGCAAGAGCCATTGAAAATCCGCTTGTCAGGAGAATTAGTTTCGAGACCGTACGTAGAGATGACATCGGAGTTAATGAAGAAATTCGGTGTAAATACCACGATTACAGACGATTCCATATATATCCCCAACGCTCCGTACCGCAAGGCGGAAATAATAGTAGAAGGCGACTGGTCCGCAGCGTCCTACTGGTACGAGATTGTATCACTCACAGGAAAATACGTGGAGATAACGAATCTGAGTGAAGACAGTATCCAAGGCGACAGTGATATAAGTGAACTATTTGACACAGTGGGAGTTGTATCCTTCAACGATGGTAACGGGCTGTTCACGATAATGAAAAGTGCAGTAAACACGTGCCACGCATTGGAAATAGACATGGAGGATATGCCTGACACGGCACAAACACTTGCCGTGACACTCTGCCTAAACGATGTAAGATTTAGAATGACAGGTCTGGGTACACTACCGCGAAAGGAGACAAACAGGCTTGCAGCACTTCAACAAGAACTTAAAAAGATAGGATTTGTTATAGAGATAGAAAACGATGACACCATTGAATGGAACGGCGATACGATAGAACCGACATTTGAGCCGATAGAGACGTACAAAGACCACAGAATGGCGATGGCGTTTGCCCCTGCCGTACTGAAATTCAAAGAGCTGAAAATGGTGGATATAGACGTTGTCAGCAAGTCGTACCCAACATTCTGGAAAGACTTGGAAAAGATAGGCATAAAAGCCGAAAAAATATAAGGAATATGCAAGTTGTATTAATAATATTATGCGCATTGGCGGCATTGGGACTACCACTATATCTCTTACACAAACGTGAGGAGAAAAAAGCCGGAGGCGAGTTGCCAATCACCCCACCGGAGCAACAATGCTGCGGACTACACCTGACGTGCGAAAAAGATTCACTTTTAGCATCAGTAAGCGAAAAAATAGAGTACTACGATGATGAAGAACTCGATGCTTACAAAGGGCGCGGCGAAGATGAATATACAGAAGATGAAATAGAGCAATTCCGCGATGTGTTGCTGACAATGCAAGCCGAAGATATAGCCGGATGGGCAAGGTCGCTGCAACTTCGAGGAATAGAATTACCTGCAATAGTGCGCGAAGAACTGCTGATGATAGTGGCGGAAGCACGCGCAAGCAGAGCAATAAAAGAGTGATACAAAGATGGACATATTTTCATATCAATTTTTCATAAATGCGCTTACAGGCATCTGCATAATAAGCGTAGCCTCCGCAATAATAGGGACTTACATAGTCACTCGCAGACTTGTATCCATATCCGGCGGAGTGACACATGCATGTTTCGGCGGACTTGGCTTAGGTTATTACCTGGGTGTAAGTCCGATACTGATGTCCGCAGTGTTTGCAGTAAGTTCATCACTGCTCGTGGAAGCGATGTCAAGACGGTGGAGAGTGCGAGAAGATTCCGCAATAGCCGTGATATGGGCAATAGGAATGGCGATAGGCGTGATATTCGTGTTTATGACACCGGGGTACGTACCGGAACTGAATAGTTTTCTATTCGGCAATATATTGACAATCAACAGTTCGGACCTTGTAATGTTCAGCATCTACACCGTAGTGCTGATAGCCTTTTTCGCAGCCTTCTTCAAGAAAATAATAGCCGTAGCCTTTGACCGCGATTTTGCGGTGATAAGCAAACTTCCCGTAACAGCCATATCACTGACAATGACCGTGTTAATAGCACTATGTATAGTACTGACAATAAAACTTGTGGGGATAATGCTGCTGATGTCAATGTTATCACTGCCGCAGATGATAGCCGAGACGTACTGCACACGATTCAAAAGTATGATGACAGCATCTGTGATTATTTCCATATTCGGTTCAGTGACAGGACTTTTGCTATCGGTAATAGTTGACGTACCATGCTCGGCACTGATAGTAACCGTATTCGCAGCGATGTACGTAATTTCAAAAATTGCATCAATATGGGTAAAACGATAAAATGGACCATACTATGTGTGTTATCGCTGATAATAAGCGCATGCGGGTTTGTACTGTATCTGCACTACAATTCGCATAAAGCAGAGTCCGTGAAACTGCCCGTAGGCTTATACACAGTTTACGGAATAGATATTTCCGCTCATAACGACACTATTGATTTCGAAAAAGCCAAACACGACATAGATTTTGTGTTCATAAAAGCCACAGAAGGAGCAACCTGGAAAGACCGAATGTTTGACTACAACTATTATGCCGCCAAGAAATCCGGGCTGAAAGTGGGGGCATATCACTTTTTCAAATTCGACCGCTCCGGTGAAGCACAAGGAGTGAACGTAACGGAAGCGCTTGTAGGCAAAGACCTTGATTTCCCGGTGGTTATAGATATAGAAGACCATGGAAATCCCGATATAAAGCCTGAAATAGTACGTCAGCGATTGGACAAAATGGTAGAAGTCCTTCAGCACCATAACGTTGACGTAATGTTTTATTCGAACAAGAAAGGATACTATAAATACATAGCTCCACACTACGCCAACTATCCCCTATGGATATGCTCATTTACCAATCCACCGATAAGCGAAAAATGGACATTCTGGCAGTACAGCCATAAAGGTACAATATCCGGCAGCAAAAGCGAATTGGACTTAAACGTATTTCATAGTGATGCCGAAGACTTTGAGTCGTACATAGAAGCCTTCAAGGCCTCAAACAGAAGATAACATACAGAAATAAAAACACAAAAAATAAAAAACTTTTTTAGAGCATAAACAACATTTTTAACACAAGAAAAAAAACCATTTGCCAAAACCACTATTTTGTTGTCTAAAAAGTCCAAAATAAAGGAATTAGACAGCCAATAATGGTGCAAAATTAGTAACTTTGCATTCGGTAAAAAAGGACAATTAATAAACTAAACATCATAAAATTGAAAAAGCAAATTAAGACAATGAAAAAAAACGTATTGCAAACAGCCGCAGTTATTGTCGCAACATCTGCTCTCATCAGTTTTTCTTCATGTTCAAGTGAAGGACAACAGATGCAACAAGGAGCACCGGAAATCGCAACAATCACAACCGCATACGGCTCAGCCGACTTAGTAAGAACTTATCCGGCAACAATCAAAGGTAAGACAGACGTTGATGTACGTCCGCTCGTATCCGGTTTCATTACTAAAGTACACGTAGATGAAGGACAAGTGGTAAGCAAAGGACAGGTACTTTTCACACTTGACCAAGTACAGTACCAAGCAGCTGTGGATCAAGCAAAGGCAGCCGTTGTCGTAGCAAAGACCGCTGTAGAAACAGCACAACTAACAGCAAATACGAAGATGGAACTTTACAAAAAGAACATCATCAGTGAATACGAAAATCAACTTGCACAAAACAGTCTTGCACAAGCAAAAGCACAACTTGCACAAGCACAAGCAAGCCTCGTCAATGCAAACAAGAACCTTTCTTACACAGTGGTAACAGCACCAAGCAGCGGTGTTGTAGGTAAGATACCGAACCGTGAAGGTTCACTTGCATCACCATCAATGAATCCTGCACTTACCACAGTGAGTGACAACGGTGATGTATATGCTTACTTCTCACTTACTGAAAAAGACATTCTTGAGATGACAGAAGGCGGCAAATCACTTGCCACTGCAATCAAAGCAATGCCTGACGTACAACTCAAACTGTCTGACGGCTCAATTTACCCGGAAAGCGGTAAAGTAGCCACAATCTCAGGTATCATCGACAGCACAACAGGTGCAGCAAGCGTACGCGCACTCTTCAAGAACAAGAGCGGACTCCTCCGCAGCGGTTCAACAGGTCAAATCGTAGTACCTGTACACATGGACAGCGTAATCGTTATTCCTCAAAAGGCAACATACGAACTTCAAGACAAGCGCTTCGTTTATGTAGTAGGTGACTCATGCAAAGTGTCAGCAGCACCTATCACAGTTTACCCGATCAGTGACGGTCAGACATTCGTAGTAACCTCAGGACTTACAGCCGGACAAAAGGTTGTAGTGGAGGGTGTGGGAACAAGTGTTAAGGAAGGCACTGTAATCACACCGGTAGATGCCGCAGCAAAAGCAGCACAGCAGCAACAAGCACAACAAAAGTAATAATCAAAGTTTGCAAGCCGATGCTAAATCATGGTACGCAAACAAATGAATAAATTAAATCAATAACAAACAGCAATAAAAGATGAAGTTAGATACTTTTATTAACCGCCCGGTGCTATCCACGGTTATCTCTATATTCATTGTCCTGCTCGGTATTATCGGATTGGTGTCACTGCCAATCACACAATATCCGGACATTGCACCTCCAACAATCTCCGTGTCCACCACGTACACAGGTGCAAATGCACAGTCTGTGCTAAACTCCGTAATTATTCCGCTTGAGGAATCAATCAACGGTGCTGAAGGTATGACCTACATGGAATCAACAGCAACAAACACAGGTTCAGCGAACATCAACATCACATTCCGCCAGGGATTTGACCCTGATATGGCAGCCGTTGACGTACAGAACCGTGTAGCAAAAGCACAGAACCTTCTTCCTGCCGAAGTAACAAAAGTGGGTGTGTTGACACAAAAACGTCAGACATCAATGCTTGTCGGTGTGGCACTATACTGCGACAACGGCAACTACGATGCAGAGTTTATCGACAACTATATGAAGATTAACATCATACCACAACTTCAACGTGTAAACGGTGTGGGTGACGTTATGAGTTTCGGTGCCGACTATTCAATGCGTATATGGCTCAAACCTGAGATAATGGCGCAGTATCACTTGATGCCGTCAGACATTTCAGCAGTACTTGCAGAGCAGAACGTTGAAGCCGCTCCGGGTGCATTCGGTGAACAGGGAAAACAATCATTCCAATACACAATCAAGTACAAAGGACGTCTTAAGACTGTAGAAGAATTCGAAAACATAGTAGTAAGCGCATCAAGCACAGGTGAAATCCTTCGCCTTAAAGATGTGGCAGACGTAGAACTCGGTAAAGTACAGTACGGCTTCGGTAACTCACTGAACGGCAATCCTTCAACAATGGCGATTGTGTTCCAGACAGCAGGTTCAAACGCAACACAGATTATTGAAGACTGTCTCGGTGTGGTAGAACAAATCAAGAGCGAACTTCCGGAAGGACTTAAGGTAGCTGTTCCAATGAACAACAACGACTTCCTTTACGCATCAATCCACGAAGTAATCAAGACCCTTATCGAGGCATTTATCCTCGTGTTCTTCGTGGTATATGTATTCCTTCAGGACTTCCGTTCAACAATTATCCCTGCAATCGCAATCCCTGTAGCCTTGATTGGTACATTCTTCCTGATGAACGCCATCGGCTTCTCAGTGAACCTTATCACTCTTTCAGCACTCGTACTTGCTATTGCGATTGTGGTCGATGATGCGATAGTCGTCGTCGAGGCCGTCCATGCGAAACTTGATGTGGGCTACAAGAGCGCACGCAAGGCAGCAATCGATGCAATGGGTGAAATCGCAGGCGCACTTGTATCTATTACCCTCGTAATGATGCTCGTGTTCATTCCTGTATCATTTATGTCCGGAACATCAGGTATCTTCTACCGTCAGTTCGGTCTTACCATGGCGATAGCGATAGCATTCTCGGCAGTAAATGCATTGACTTTGTCACCGGCACTGTGTGCAGTGTTCCTTAAAGCACACGATGATGATGAATCAACACTGAAAGAACGTCTTGGCGAAGCATACAGCACAGCAGGCAAGACAATGAAAAAGCGCTATGCAAATGCACTTAAACTGAATATCCACCCTGTAATCACATTTATCTTCCTTGTAGCCACAATCACCTTCATGGTACTCGGCTGGTACAGCCTTGAAAGTCCTCTGAAATGCACAATAGCAGCAGTAGTGGCAATCATCACTATAATGGGTATTTTCAGTCCGCGTTTCCACGCCGGATTCGAAAAAGGCTACGGCAAGATTCTCAACACATACAATAAGGCAACAAAAGTATTTATTGACCATAAAGTGACATCATTCGGAATCGTAGGTGCAGCAATCTGCGTACTTGTATTCCTTATGAGTACCCGTCCTTCAACCCTTGTGCCAAACGAAGACACAGGTATGGTGTTCGTAATGGTGGATATGCCGCCGGGCACATCACAGGAACGTACTGAAGAAGTTCTTGAAAAGGTTGACCACGTAGTGAGCCAAATCCCTGCAGTAAAATACACCTCAAAAATCTTGGGTTACAGCTTTATCGCAGGTCAAGGAGCAACGTACGGTACATTTATCGTAAAACTAAAGAACTGGGAAGAACGCGACCCTGAGACAGAGTCAGCAGACGCAGTACTTGGTCAGATTTACGGAATGTGCGGAAAATTCGTGAAAGACGGACGTATAGTAGCATTCGCGCCACCAATGATTTCAGGTTACTCCGTAACAAACGGTTTTGAAATCAAGATGCAGGATAAGACCGGTGGTGATATCAACACATTCTTCGGTATTGTACAAGGCTTCCTTGCAAAACTAAACCAACAGCCTGAAATCCAAGTTGCTTACTCTACATTTAACCCTACATTCCCACAATACCAAGTGGATATTGATGCGGCAAAATGTAAGCAAGCAGGAATCAGTCCTTCAACAATCCTCAGCACACTTCAAGGATACTACGGTGGTATGTACGTATCAAACTTCAACTTGTACGGTAAAATTTACCGTGTAATGATGCAGGCAACACCGGAATCCCGTGTATCTCCTGAGACACTTGCAAACATCAAGATACGCAACGGTGCAGAAATGGCATCACTTGAAAACTATGTAACGATGACACGTGTATATGGTCCTGACTTGCTGACACGTTTCAACATGTTCCAGTCAATTTCAGTAACCGGTCAGCCAAATGCAGGCTATTCATCAGGTCAGGCACTTGAAGCAATCAAGCGTGTGGCAGCAGAGACATTACCTGCAGGTTACGGCTACGAATACTCAGGTATGACACGTGAAGAAGCAAGTTCAAGCGGCAATACTACATCTATCATCTTCGGACTCTGCTTACTCTTCGTATATCTCTTGCTTTCAGCACAGTACGAAAGTTACATTCTTCCATGGGCAGTAATTTTGTCAATACCGTTCGGACTTATGGGTTCATTCATCTTTGCATCAATAAGCGATATATCAAATAACGTATATTTGCAGATTGCACTTATTATGCTTATCGGTCTTCTTGCAAAGAATGCGATTTTGATTGTAGAGTTTGCCCTTGAACGTCGTCGTACGGGTATGTCCATCGTAAATGCAGCAATCGCCGGAGCATCAGCACGTTTACGTCCTATCTTGATGACCTCACTTGCGCTTATTATCGGTCTTCTTCCGATGATGTTCGCACACGGTGTAGGAGCAAACGGTAACAAAGCCCTTGGTACAGGAGCCGTTGGCGGTATGTTAATCGGTATGGTACTCCAAGTACTCATCGTACCTGCACTCTTCGTAGCATTCCAACTTATCCAGGAAAAGATTTCACCAATGAAGTGGAAAGATACCGATAATGCGGGAATAGAATCAGAAATTGAGCAATTCGCACGCTAATAAAATAATACAATGAAAGTAAAATCAATAATCACTATGGCTGTGGTTCTCGTGAGCGCATCAATGCTCACGAGCTGCCACATCTATCAGAAATTCGATATAGAAAAGCAAGACAGCGCGCTCGCAACAGAATACTCACAAGCAAAAGCCGAGGCTGTAGATTCTACATCATTCGGAAACTTGCGCTGGGAAGAAGTGTTCACGGACCCTGTCCTTGCAGACTTGATTCGTCAGGCTCTTGCACAGAATGTTGACCTTGACAATGCAAAACTGAACGTTGACATTGCACACGCCAATATGCGCGGAGCAAGACTCGGCTACCTGCCTTCACTTGCACTATCGGCACAAGGTGGCGCAGGAGGTAACAAGAGTTTCCACCTCTCAGGCTGGAACTACACAATTCCATTGACAGCATCTTGGGAAATAGACGTATTCGCTAAAACTCTTAACTCAAAGCGCGGTGCAGAGGCTTCTTACCAACGTATGAAGGACTATCAGCAGGCAGTACGTTCTCAGATTATCGGTGCTGTGGCAAACTGCTACTATGGAATTGCAGCACTTCAGAGCCAAATAAAACTAAGCGAAGAAACTGCAGAAATCTGGAAAGAAAATGTGGAAGTAATGAAGAACTACAAGACAATCGGTATGACAAACGAGGCAGCAGTAGTACAAGCTGAAGCAAATTACCTTGGCATTCTCGCTAATCTTACTGACCTTCGCACTTCACTTCACGAACTTAACAATTCACTTGCCCTTCTTCTCCGCAAGCAGCCGCAAATATTCTCAATACCAAACCTTGAGGACTATGCAGCACCACAAATTGCACTGAACGACGTACCGATGTCCCAACTTGCATCTCGTCCTGACGTTCGTGCAGCAGAGGGCGCACTCGCAGTGGCATATTACACCACAAATTCAGCAAGAGCGGCATTCTACCCTACTCTTTCAATTTCTGCAAACTACGGTTTTACAAACCTGTTCGGAAGCAACATCATCAACCCGGGTGACTGGATTTCAAGTGTGGCAGGCTCTCTTGTAGCACCAATCTTCTCACGCGGTAAGCTCAAAGCAAACCTCGATGCAACAAAGGCTCAACAAAAGCAGGCTCTTAACAACTTTGAGAATACACTTCTGAGCGCAAGTGCCGAAGTATCAAATGCAATAACACTTTTCAGAAACAATGCTGAAAAGGCTGTTCACCTTGATGCAGAAGTAGAAAACCTTGTGAAAGCAGAAAGTTACACAAAAGACTTGTTTGCAGCCGGCAGCGCAACGTACCTTGAAGTGCTTACCGCTCAGTCAAGTTTGCTACAAGCACAGACAAGCCAAATCAGCTGTCGTCTTGCTCAAGCACAGGCTGTAATTAATCTCTACCAAAGTCTCGGCGGCGGCAGATAAAACGAGAACTTAACTTAAACATATACTACCATGATAAGTGATAAAGCATACATTGACCCATCTGCAAAGCTTGGCAAAAATGTGACAGTACACCCGTTTGCATACATTGATGCAAATGTGGAAATCGGTGATAACTGCGAAATCAAGCCGTACGCAAGTATTTTGCGCGGCAGCCGTATCGGCAACAATACACGCATCTTCCAAGGTGCAATTATCGGTGCCGAACCGCAGGATTTCCGCTGGAAAGGCTGTGACAGTTACTGCTACATAGGCAATAACTGCGTAATCCGTGAAGGCGTGATTATCAACCGCGGAATAGAGGAAACAGGCGGAACAAAAGTAGGTGATACTACGTTTGTAATGGCACATACTCATATCGGTCACGACTGCCAACTTGAAGGACTGTCAGTGATAGGAAACGGAGTGACATTCGCAGGTGGCGTAAAAGTAGGAAAATGCGTAATCCTGTCTTCGAACTGCGTGCTGCATGAAAACAGCAAAATCGGAGATTGGGCATTCGTAAAAGGCGGTTGCCGCATAAACGGCAACGTTCCTCCTTACATCATCGTGGCTCACAACCCTGTAGAATACTTTGGTGTAAATGCCACGGTACTTCGCAAAAAAGGCGGAGAATACGGCATCACAGAGTCAATGATAGACGATATAGCAAAGGCTTACCGTCACGTATATCAGAGCGGCACATCAGTGTTCAATGCAATGCAGCGCATAGAAGCCGACCTTGAAGATACTCCTATCCGCAAAAATATCCTTGACTTTATCATCAACAACAATTTCAAGATTGTTGCAGTACCCGTAGAAGTGGAAGAATAACATTCTTAACTTATATGCCCCAATTAAAGGCTGTGCCGAAATCGGTACAGCCTTTTTTAGCGCCGGAAGTAATAAATCGTAATGCTAAAATATGCTAAACAGTTGGAAAGGAAAGCGAAAAGCAGTACTTTTGTAAAAAATTGATAATTATCAATATAAAATTTATAATTATGGCAAAACTAAATTTTGGCGGAGTTGAAGAAACCGTCATCACACGCGGCGAATTTCCATTGGAAAAAGCACGAGAAATACTTAAAGATGAGGTAATAGCAGTGATCGGCTACGGTGTACAAGGTCCAGGTCAAAGTCAAAACTTACGAGATAACGGATTTAACGTGATAGTAGGTCAACGTGAGGGCAAGACATTTGAAAAGGCTATAAAAGACGGTTGGAAACCGGGTGAAACACTCTTCAGCATAGAAGAGGCTTGCAAACGCGGTACAATCATTCTCTGCTTGCTTTCAGACGCAGCAGTGCTAAGTGTATGGCCAACTATAAAGAAACACCTTACAGCAGGTAAAGCGCTATATTTCTCACACGGTTTTGCTATCACATGGAATGACCGCACAGGCGTAGTTCCACCTAAAGATGTTGACGTGATAATGGTAGCGCCCAAGGGGTCAGGTGCCTCAGTACGTTCTCTGTTCCTTGAAGGTCGCGGTATCAACTCATCATTTGCAGTATATCAAGACGCAACAGGCAAGGCTCTTGACAGAACTCTTGCTATCGGTATAGGTATCGGATCAGGCTACTTATTCGAGACCACATTCACAAGAGAGGCAGTAAGTGACCTGACAGGTGAACGCGGCTCACTAATGGGCGCAATACAGGGTCTATTCCTTGCACAGTTTGAAGTACTCCGTGAAAACGGTCACACTCCTTCCGAAGCATTTAACGAGACAGTAGAGGAACTTACACAGTCATTAACTCCGCTTATCGCAGATAAAGGTATGGACTGGATGTACGCAAACTGCTCTACTACTGCACAGCGCGGTGCATTGGACTGGATGACTCCATTCCACGATGCAATCAAGCCTGTAATGGAAAGACTGTATAAGAGTGTCAAGGACGGCGTAGAGGCTCAGAAATCAATCGACAGCAATTCTCAGCCGGGTTATCGAGAAGGTCTTAATGAAGAACTTCGCCAACTTCGCGAAAGCGAATTATGGCGCACCGGTGAGACAGTAAGAAAACTTCGTCCGGAAAATAACTGATAACTCGAATTAGATAGTATATAAGAGCAGCAGCCCGGTGGTTGCTGCTATTTTTTCCCTTTGATGATGATTAAGGACAAAAAGGGCGGCAAGGGCTAAAAGGCACTTTGGGAGAAAGAATTTGGGACTTTAGGCTTTTCCGCCCTTTTTGCCCTTTTTGTCCTTGCAAGCCGTTTTCAATCAATAAAAAAGGGGCTGCACAATATTGCGCAGCCCCCATTTATATTAGAAGAAATTAATTCAGAATGAATTATTTAGCCTTACCGAACTTAACATAAGAAACTTTCTTAGCAGTAACGTTCTTGTGAGTGCCGGCGAGAGCAGGGTGAGCAAGACGTTGTGCTTTAGCGTGAACGGTAGATCTGAATTGTTTAGATGAAACAGTAACGTGTTTAGCTGCTGCAGCTTCAGCCGGAGTAAGAATGAAGCCGGCTTGAGATTTCGTCTGATACCAATCTTCAGTACCGAAGTTGAATACACAAGCAGTAGCAGGGAATTCAATCACATAATCATTTTCATCTTTGTAGTAAGTACAATTAAGTTTTTTGCTTACGATTTGATCCTTAGTAGCACCGTTTTGCAAGTACAAGTAAGTAGAGTTAGCGATAGTCATAATACCATCAGTGAACAACTTGTTACCTGTAGATTGCGGTTCCATAACAACTAATTCAGGGTCAGAAACATCGATAAGGATATCATATTTTCCGAGAGAGAATTGAGCCATAGGAGAATTAGTACCGTACATATTTACGATCTTAACCAAGCCCGGATTAGAAGCACTTGTCTGGTAAGTAGTATTCCACATCATTTCGAATGGGTCATACTCAGCAGCCGGAAGCATCCAACCGTCAAGAATCAAAGCAGTACCTGCATCAACCCAGTCGCCTGAGCCACCCATTTCGATTTTAACAGTAGCAGAAGCGTATTCTTTAGATTCATCACCTGCGTAAGTAACAACTACGAAAGTATAGATACCTGATTCAGAAAGAGGTAAACGAACTTCACCTGATTCAGTGATTTCAGTACCTTCAAGAGAACCATCAATAACAGAAGCAGCAACAGCGTCAGCGTCAGAAGTACCGTAAGCACCTGCAACGATTGCTTTAGTAACATCAGCACCGAGAGTTACGCTAAGTACAGCTTGAGCAGCGTCAGAAGCGTCAACGAAACGACCGGTATATTCAATTTCAGCAGAGTAATCTGCGATAACAGTACCGGGGAGAACAATGCGGAACATATCGTTACCATTACCATAGAATGAAGGTAAAGCATAATCACCGTCGCCCATACCACTTAAGAAACCATTATGCGGGAAAGTGATAACACCGTTTTCAAGTTTACCGAACCAACCTGCTTGATAAACTACCTCAGGGTCATTACCATTGTCAATGAAGAATTGAGCACGAGATATGAATGTAATTTCACCATAATTATTCCAATTCATACCGGTGTGAGTCAAACCGATATTAACACGGTCAGCAACAGTTGCATCAATTTCCATATAGTAATCCTTAGAATCATCATAGTCACCCGGTTCATTAAGAGGATAAAGTTTTCCGTAAGGATTTACAAGACGATACTTACCCGGAGTCTTTTCATTTTCAAGAATTTCAACTTCGTATTCCTGATTACCGGCATTTGGGAAGATACCTGCAATAATATCGTCACGATAAATAGCCTTACCGAGAGACTTCCAAGGAGAAAGACGAACGAACTTAACAGTGTAGTCAGTAACACCGTAGTGAGAAGATTGAGCAGGGTCAAGTTTAATCTCAACATTGTACTCAGTATCTTCAACGATTTGTGCTTCATCAAAAGTTACTTTATAAGTAGTAGTGAGGGCATCGCCATCGAACTCTACAGTAGAAGCACCTGAGAAAATACCACTTGCGTCAGTGAAAGTCACAGCAACGCTTTTAGGGTCAGTAGTAGCATGACGAGCAACAGTCAAAATGACTTCGTTACCTTCAGAAGGAAGATTGATAGTGTTGCCTTGGCTCATGATATATACACCTGTATCAGGAGCGTCAACGATATTGTTGTCATCGCTACAAGAGGTGAAAGTCGCACTTGCAGCAAGAGCGAGAATCGCCAATATAGATGATTTGAATAATTTCATAATAATAAAAATTTATCAGTTTCTTGAAATCTGAGAAAAAGAAAAAGAGAGAGGAGATGAGTTTATGATAAAGTTAGTTGTATAATTAGTCTTCTGGGATAACTGAAGGACGAGTCATTTCACGATTGTTTTCAGAGATCTTATCGTTATACTGAACTTCAGTCTGAGGTAAAGCATAAACCCAAGCTTCTTCTTCAGTATCCGGTTTAACATTGTAAACGAAAGCAGCCGGGAAACCTAAACCGCGACGGTCGATACCTTTGTTAAGACGTTTAATATCCAACCAAGAAATACCTTCGCCCCAGAATTCAAGACGACGCTTGTTCCAGATAAGTTCCTGAACTTCTTCAGCAGAAGAAGCCTTAGTAGAGAAGTCCGGGTTACGGTAAGTTTTTTCAAAGTTAGTAAGAACTTCAAGACCTTGAGCCACTTGACCGCTCATAGCGAGACCTTCAGCCTTGATGTAATACATTTCTTCAATACGCATCAAAGGAATATCTGATGCGTTAGTGTTTTGATTAAGAACACTGTTGTAAGAATCGTACTTAACGTTAACGTAAGGGAAAATACCTGAATTTGTATCTTTTACGCTACCTGTACCGTAAGATTTGAGGTAAGCCTCTTGTGCTTCAGTGAGATTATCTGAGTGGAAGTTTTCGTCAAGGAACCAACCGCGACGAACGTCAGTGTCAGGAATAGCATTGAAGAATTTAGCATTAGTACCACGCCAAGCACCTACAGTGACATAACCGTAAGCAAAAGAGCAGATGTGAGAAGGGAAGTTCACAATACCTGAAGTGACAACACGGTCAGTTTCAGCGATAGCGATACCCCACATCCAAGAGTGGTCATTAAGACTTGTGAAAGTAGGATGGCTAACTTCTTCAAGAGTGTAAGGAGTGCATGAAGAAAGAGAGATAGCCTTGTCAGCATCAGCAGCAGCTTCAGCGTATTTGTGCATTGTCAAGTAAATACGAGCACGGAGACCGTACAAAGCATCAACGCCGAGCATACGACGAGGTTTGCTGTCAATAAGTTGACTTACACCGAGTTTAGACTTTTCAGCCAATTCAATAGCAGAATTGATGTCAGAAAGGATTTGTGTGTAAACTTCTTCAGTAGTAGAACGAGGACAACCGTTAGCGGCAGCATCTTCCATATTCTGCTCAGTGATGATAGGAACACAAGGACGATTTTCGTGTCCGTAGTAGTTGATTTGGAAGTTTTGAGCAAGCATCCAATAGTCGAAAGCACGGAAACCGAGAGCTTGAGCGCGATACATTTGCATTTCGGCATTTTCAGTATCAGCAGGAATATTTACAAGCACAGAGTTTGCAGAGTTAATCTGCTGATAAAGAGTGAGCCACATCGTGTTAGGACCATAACCGGAGCCACCGAAACCTGAAAGGGCTTCATATTGAAGGAACCAGTTATAACCCACGTTACGTGAAACCATATCAGTACCTTGGCAGTCCATACCAATCAAAAGAGAAGGGATACCGAAATCTCCGTGGTTAGAACTATATATAGTCATATAGTGAACTGCAGTAGAAGAGATAGCTGTAACACCTGCAAGTGCAAGTTCCGGCTTAGCCTCAAGAGTGGCAGACTTCTGGTCGTTTGTTACATAGTAACCTTCATAGACAGTGTCGAGTTCGTTACAACCGACTAAAGTCGAACCTATGAGGACTGTAGCGATTAATTTATTTAGATTTTTCATTATATCTTTCTTTAATTCAAGTTAAACAAAATGTTAGAAAGAAACTTTAACACCACCTGAGATAGAACGAACTGCAGAGTAAGTAGAGTTAGAAGAAGCAGTGTAACTTTGACGTGGGTCAAGACCTTTACGTTTAGACCAAAGAGCAACGTTTTCAGCAGCACCGTAAACACGAAGTTCAGAGAGACCGAGTTTCTTAACAAGTTTAGTAGGGAATGAGTAACCTAAAGTGATATTGTTAAGAGAAAGATAGTTGCTTGAAGTCAAGAAACGAGTAGAAAGAGAGTTAGCGTATTTGTAAGAAGATTCAGCCATCATAGCAGGAATGTTGCTTTCCTTATTCTCAGGAGTCCAAGAGTTAAGAAGATCTTCGTGGTAAGCGTTACCCATGTTAGAAGCATTACCTCCGTCCATCAAAGAAGCATAAGTGTTATCGTAGATTTTACCACCTGCTTGGTAAGAGAATGTAAATCCGAAGTCAACACCGTAAATCTTCATGTTAGCACCGAAACCACCATAAACCTTAGGCATAACATTGCCTGTGCTCTTACGGTTAGTGTTGTATGCTGTTTCCCAGTTGTAAGTATCGAATTCGCCTACGTTAGCAGGATCCCAAATTTCATCAGGAACGTCAGTACCTGCTTTCTTGGCAGCTTCTATTTCAGCTTTGTTGATAGGGTCATAAATCTTGTTACCTACCTTATCTTCAAGAGGACCGTATGCCTTGTACATAGCGTAACCTGTTTCGTGGTCAACGCCGGCGTAATCAACAAGGTACATTTGGTACATAGAACCACCTTCTTTATAGTAGCTGTTACCTGAAATCCATTCATCGTAATCGTTCAAGATAGTAGGAGTAAGCTTAAGCACCTTGTTGCCCGGAAGAGTAACGTTGGCATTAATATCAAGAGTGAAGTTCTTAGTGTTGATAGGAGTATAGTTAAGTTCGATTTCAAGACCGTTGTTACGCATAGAACCAATGTTCATAGGCATTGAAGTGTAACCGTTTGAATCAGCAACCGGAACGTTGAAGAGCATATCGTCAGTCTGGCGGTTGTAATATTCGATAGTACCGCTAAGCATTGATTTCCAGAAACTGAAGTCAAAACCGATGTTGAAAGAGTTTGATTTTTCCCAAGTAATATCGCGGTTACCTTTGAAAACGAGAGTACCGTCTGACCAAACGCCGTCAGCACCAGTGATACGATATTGGTCTTGGTAAGCGTAGTAGTAGTAAACAGAAGAACCGAGGCGGTCATTACCGTTTTGACCGAAAGATGCTTTGAACTTCAACATATCAACAGCAGAGAACTGTTTCATGAAATTTTCCTTAGCGATATCCCAACCGATAGATGCTGACCAGAATGAACCCCAACGGTTTTCAGGAGCGAAACGAGAAGAAGCATCACGGCGGAAAGAGAAAGCAGCGAAGTAACGACCATCGTAGTTATATTTAAGACGACCGATGAAGCCGCGGTGGCTGAGAGTGTAAGCATTACCGCCACCTGTCTTTTGGTCGATAGTATTATCAACGAAAGGTACGTCAGGATTGTAAATATTTTGACCGTAAGCGTGGAGTGATTCAACATTGTATTCATCACTTTCATAACCGGCCATAATATCGAAGTTGTGAATATCTGCGAAAGTACGAGAGTAATTTGCGATAAGTTGGAGGTCAAGGTTACGAGAACGGTTTTGTTGTTGTGAAACCTCACCTTTAGAAGCTTGAGATTGGCCGTACATACCGTTAGTAACATAGTGACCGCGAGTGTTGTCAATGCGGTAACCTACAGTACCTGTAACGTATAATTTTTCAATCGGGTTGATTGTAGCATACACCTTAGCGTCCATAATGTCCATAAGGTATTCTTCAGTGTTGTAAAGGAGATCACTTGTAGGGTTTGCCATAGACATATAGTTACGAACCATATTTGTGCTCTTGCCATCACCATAGTCGTAGATAGGACGACCTGTTCTCTTATCGCGAGCGATAGTACCGTCAGCGTAACGAACATACATAGGATAAACCGGAGCGATACCGTAAGCAACACCGAAAGCGTTACCTGATGAAGAAGAAGCAGATGAGGTTTGATCATCAGGATAACCTGAGTTAGCGTAAACGTAAGAAACGTTAGTACCGATTTTCAACCATTTCTTAGCTTGGTAGTCAACAGATGCACGAGAAGAGAAACGTTTGAAGTGAGAACCGTAGATAAGACCTTCGTCACCGAGGTAACCTGCAGAGAGGTAGTATTGTATGCGGTCAGTACCACCGTTAACAGAGAAATTGTATTCCTGACGGAAACCGTTAATAAATGAACCCTTAATCCAGTCATCAGCGATGTAGTAGTATTGACCGTCTGAATAACCCGGAGTAGCGTATGGGTTGAACTTACCGTTATCACCTACGAAATATTGACCTTCCGGAGCAGTCCAAGTTTGGTAACCGAGACCTTGCCAGAGGTTAGCGTTAGCGTATTCGTGAGCCTTTTGAGCAGAGTAGCCGTAGAAGTTCAAACCGGCGTTACGGTAACTCTTATAGATAGTTTCCATATAAGTGCGCTGGTCGTTGATAACGTTGTAGTTAGGAATAGCGCGAGAGTTAGAACCCCAACGAGCATCGAAAGTAATTTTAGCTTCACCTTCTTTACCTTTCTTTGTAGTGATAAGAACGACACCGTTAGCACCGCGAGCACCGTAAAGTGCAGTAGAAGCGGCATCCTTAAGGATAGTCATTGATTCGATATCCTGAGTGTTGATAGAAGAGATTTCACCATCGTAAGGCATACCGTCAACAACATATAGAGGAGTAGAAATTGCATTGATAGAACCTACACCGCGGATACGGATAGTAGGAGCGACACCCGGTTGACCGTTAGAGCTTAGGACTTGTACACCTGAAACCTTACCTGTGAGGGCTTGGGTAGCAGAAGAAACAAGTGCATCTTCGAGTTGGTCAGCCTTCACAACAGATGCAGAACCTGTATATTCAGATTTTTTAGACTGTCCGTAAGCAACGACCATGACTTCATCAAGGATAGTGGTAGGCTTCAATTTAATTACCATGTCACCTGAAGCAATAGCAACTTCCACAGTTTCAAAACCTACGTAAGAAACTTTAAGTTTGGAAGCATTGTTAGGAACATTCAACACAAAATTACCGTCAAAGTCAGTGGTTACACCAACATTGGTTCCTAATGCGTGAACGCTCACACCAATCAATGGCTCACCGTCACTTGCGGAAAAGACAGTACCCTTAACGGTGCGACCTTGCGCAAGAGCGCAAATCACAGCCATCATTACTGCCAAAAGTGATAGAAACAGCTTTTTCATACTAAGAATTTAGACATAAATTAATAAATAAACTTCTAATCTATTAAAACACAGCACGTTATGTAAGCTAACCTTTAATTACAGTTAACAAACATTTTGCAAATATAAGTAAAATATTTAATTCTGTAATAAAAAGTGACAAAAAAATTTAGATTTTAACATTTTAAGAATTATGTTTTTCAGCAGAGTTGCAGAGCATACAGACACAAAATGCTGAATAAATAAGTATTAAGGCGAAAAAGATGAAAAATAATAAATTATATTTTTAAGCATCGAATAAGTAATAGTTTTATTTTAAAAATAAGTAAAAACAATACTATCAAATAATGAGAAAAGCGAGTATAATTAGTTAAAAAGGGTGAAATGGGTTGATTTGGCGATTTGACAGATTGTAACTTTGTGGACCATTTTACTTAAAAACCTTTATCAAATGAATACAATGAAGTCCCCTGAAAGCGGAGTTTGCTCCGCAGTAAACCTCCGACACGGCGGAGAGAACGAAAGAAGTTGTCTTAAACCGACAGGAAATCCCGTAATAATCAGCAACTTACCATTGAAGTGCATTTTAGACACGAAATGTAACGAAACAGAAATTCGCATCTTAAAAAAAGAAAGTGAAATATACATTTCCGAGAACAATTCCGCACCTGAACGGCAATTTTCACTTGAAAGCGAGGCTACAGACGCTGTAAAAATCGAAGAAAATAAGATTTTATTAGCAACGGAGAGCGGTTTGGTTACTATTTATAAGGAAAACGGAGAGTGGAAAAAGAAAAGCGATGAAGAGTTTCCGGCAGTGACAATTTACAGTGACCAAAGCACAGTGATAATTTCAAGCAGCATTTCCTCCGCCAAACTCAAAGACAGCGATGGAGCAAAAGGAATATGGCTGGGGAGAGAAGACCGCAAGTCACTAACAAAGGATATCATATCCGCTCACGATGACATACTAAATCAAGCAAAAAAGATGCAGCGACTTACCCAACCGGTACTTGCTCGCTACAAACTGTACGGTAACAATGATGAATTGATATTTATATCTCCGGTGGTGCTGCTTACAGTTCCGGAAAAAATATATCAATTCCGCGAGCCGATAACAGTGGGAATGAATGACGGGTACACCGAGCGACAGGGATTTACCGTCCAAGCAGCAAGTTACCAACCGCGGTTCAGAATATCATCTCATAAATCAAGGACAGACGTGGCGTATATGATAATCGAAATGAGTGAACAGTTTGAGCAAATTGACCGAAACCTGCTCTCCGTATGCGCACTGAACACGGACAAAAACGGGCGGCGATACATTACCGCCACTATGCCAGGAGTATTTGAAACAGATAATGCCGCCGACAGCATCATTGACACTCTTAATGACTACGAAAAAGCATTAAAGCCGTGTGCAAGGGTAGAAAAACCGTTTTCAAACGGTATGCCCTACTCTTCACCCATAACAAAAGTTTACAGCGAAAAAACCGTGAAAGATAACGACGAGGTACTAAGTGACTTGTCTCTGCCCCACTCTTTTGCGGCACGAAGAGTTTGCGTGAACGGAAATAATCTGCTGATGGGAGATATTATCCGCAAAAGGTACAAGGGATACAATATACTGATAATGTGTAGTCACGACATAGGGAACAGTGATTGGAAATGCGTAATTTCAGTATCGTTCCGAAACAGTACGGAAAAAGTGGTAAGAACGGATAGCGGCAATACATGGAACCCTATATCAATAGGTCCGCTAATCGGCTATCCTTCACAAGATGCAGTGAGCATGACAATCAATCTGCAATGCGGAACTAAAAAATACCGCAGGACGTTTCCGCTGAAAGCATCGGTAAACGGAAATATGGCTTATTACCTCAGTGAGAACTTAAAGCCTATAACTTTAGAAGGTTTCGAGACGGACACATTTTTAGTACCGATGGAAAATATAGTAAATAAGGTGTATTCCGGTACAGTTATCTGCAGCAAGACGTGTGCGCCGAAAATGCCGATAAGTATAAATAATGTGTGTGAGGATAAAATAACGGAAATAAGTACTGCTATAGCATCACAATCCGGGTGGGACCAAAGCAGATGTCGCTTTTACATTTTTACAAACACAGGTACTTACGCCACAACCTTTACAAATAGTCAGAAGCTCCAAGCCGTGAATAAAATCAGCAGTTTCGGACTTGCGAGCAAGGAATGTGGAACATATATTCCCGCATTAGGATATTATTACGTAAATTCACGCAAACTGATACGCCTGACAGGAGTTAAAGCAGAAATTATTACTAAGACTGATGCAAAGAAGGTGTGTTACGACTCTATTCACAATGAATTATGGATCATCGGCAATAAGACATTCGTGTTTGAACTAAGTCATAACTCATTCTATGAAAGGAAATTGACCGATAAGATACTATACGTAAACAGCGGGTATGCCACCACAAGCAGTTCCACTATCGACATAAGCAACGAGAATAACAATTCGCTGACAGAAATAGAGTGGCGCGACAGATTTGAAGCAAAAGGAGCAAGCAGAGCAAGGCTGAAGAATGTAAAAGCAAAAAAAATCAGAGTTCTTCGCAGCATATATGCAGATATAACATCGGCAGCGGTGGAATCACTAAAAATAGAAGTAAGAGCAGATCACGGTGCAGGACTCGCCAATTCAAGATTGATATACCGAAGCATACACAACGGCAGCATTAACTCCCCTATCCTGCTCTACACACCGTTCACCATTCAAGACGGATATTTTATAACAATCAGCGGACAAGTATCTTCCGACACGGAAATACGTGATGTAACAGTAAATATAAGGCAATGATAGACGATATAATTATTGAAAACACTCTGAGAAACAAGCGATTAAAGCACAAATACGATCCTATAATCGGCAACGGCTGCTACGGTAAACGTATCAGACAGCGAATGGCAGACGGCACGGTCTATCTACCTGAAGCGATGACAAAATGTGCTGAGTTCAAAAGTGCTAACGATAAGATTGAATTTGACTTGCTCCGATTCAAGTACGATTTCGAATACTGGGCTGCAAAATGCGTCAAAATAAAAGATAAGACAACAGGAAAAAACATTTCATTTATTCTGAATGGTCCTCAGCGCAAACTCCTGTCAGTGCTTGAAGATGACAGGACCGCCGGAAAGCCGTGCCGAATAATAATGCTCAAAGCGAGGCAATGGGGCGGTTCAACGCTTGTACAGATATATATGGCATGGCTGCAAATAATAGTCAGTCCAGGACGTAACTCTCTGATATGTGCGCAAGTTAAAGACACGGCAGCCACAATCCGAGGAATGTATTCAAAACTTTTGGAACTGTACCCTACAGAGTATTTGCCATCAGACAAGCCAATGAAGTTTACTCCATTTGAAGGCAGTGCGAACACTCGCCAAATAACGGAGGCGGGGTGTAAAGTGACTATAGGCAGTTCCGAACGTCAGGACTCCGTTCGCGGTGCGGACTATTCCCTTGCCCACTTATCCGAAGTGGCTTTCTGGAGAAGTACCCCGGGCAGTACTCCTCAAAATTTCATACGCTCAATTTGTGGTGCTATAAATCAAACACCCGGAACACTTATAGTGTACGAAAGCACGGCAAACGGAGTGGGAAACTATTTTCACCAAGAATGGTTAAGAGCGAAAGAAGGGAAAAGTGACAAAAAGCCGGTGTTTGTGCCATGGTACGAAATAGAGATATACCGCAGTCCCGTAAAAGATGCGGAAGCACTGTGGAAAAGCCTTACGGAATACGAAAAAAATCTATGGAATGTGTATGGTCTCACCCTTGAAATGATACAATGGTACCACAATAAGTGCCTTGAATATCCTTCACACGAACTTATGCAGGCGGAATACCCTACAAATTCCGTGGAAGCATTTACAAAAACAGGTAATAACGTTTTTGATATCAACAAGATAGAAATTATGAGACAAAACTGCAGAGAACCTGCTTTCACAGGTGAGGTAACAGGGTTGAAACACAGAGGAAAAGATGCAATAACAGACGTTCACTTCACGGAAGACAAAACCGGAAAACTGAAAGTGTGGAAAAAGCCGGAATCCGGCGGCACTATCAGTCAGCGGTACGTTGTATCAGTGGATATAGGCGGTCGTTCAGGGAAAAGCGATTATTCCGTAATAGCAGTAATTGACCGGCAAGGACTTGTGAACGGATTCGGACCGGAAGTAGTGGCACAATGGCGAGGGCATGACGACCATGATATTATAGCCTGGCGAGCAGCAGCGATAGCGACTTATTACGATAACGCACTGTTAGTAATTGAAAGCAATACTCTGGACTGCGACAACATCGGCGGTGACCCGGCTGAGTCAATTCTAACGGAAATCAGCAACAGTTATCATAATCTATACTTCCGCAAAGGACTTGAAGGTGAAACACATATAGGATTTCATACGAACCGTGCCACAAAGTCAATGATTATAAACCGATTGATAGCACTGATACGCGATAACGAATACGTGGAGCGAGACAATGAAGCGTGCAACGAACTGGCAGTTTATGAGCAAAAAGGAACGACTTTCGGCGCAATAGACGGGAACCATGACGATATAGTAATGGCGCGCGCCATAGGACTGTTTGTTTCAACAGAACTGCCTGTGGACACACGCCAAAATTATAAAGTATTTGATAAAGAGTCCAAGCCGGATTCTTCTCAATATTCTATCTTCAAGTCCTCGGAAGTAATGTAATTAACGGTAAATACAAGTTTACGTTCAGCATTGGAATATTTATATTTCAATGCTTTTCCGTTTGCAGAAACAACCTTGGGAGGATTAACACCAAAGACGGTGAATGAAATAGTCTTACTTGAATCAATACCGCCGTTAAACTTCTCAGTAGAGATTACGATAGAATTTTCAGCACCCGTAAAGCGAACAAGATTGTATTTCTGTTCATTTTTTTCACCGAAGTGAGAAGGAGAAGTCAAATCGTCCTCATAAACGAAAGAAGAGCCTTTAACACCTTCAGCCGGATAATACGAAACGTCGTAGTGTGAAATCTTGTAATCACCGACGTTTTTCATTTTATAGTCAGCCTTCGCAATAAAAGCACCGGCACGAACAAACATCGGGAGCGTTTCAAGTTTTACAGGATACGAAATAGTTTCACTTGAATATGAAACGGCAGGATTACTCATATCGAACCATTTACCTTCCGGAATGACGATACTGCGCTCTGTAACACCCGGATTTAACACCGGAGCAACAAGAACATCACGTCCCCAAAGATACTCGTCAGTAATATCGGAATATTCACGGCAACAAGCCGGAGAATAGAAGTTCAAAGGACGAACGAGCGGCAAACCTAATGCCGCATTTTCGTAAGAAAGTGTATAGTTATACGGCAACCACTGATAACGCGCCTTAATAAGCGGAAGGATAATACCTTGATATTCGGGATATTTATACGGTTCTGCCACTTTCTGCGCGTGAGTACGAAGAATAGGAGAAAAAACTCCGAGTTGCAACCAGCGTACGTAAAGTTCCGCATCAACAGGATTTTCAGGGTCAATAGCAAAGCCGCCGACATCATGGCTCATATATCCCATACCGCTAATGCCGGAGTTCAACATAATCTTTACTTGCGGCTGAAGACCGCCCCAAGAGCGAGAAACGTCTGTTGACCAAGGAAATACATTGTACCTCTGAAGTCCGACAGTACCCCCGCGCATCATAGTCATAAGTCTTGTGTCAGGGTATTCCTTAGCAAACAAGTCGGCAATAATTTTACTCCAATCGTTACCATAAACATTGTGGTACAAACGAGCAGAAAGTCCATTCTTATGGAAAATAGTTTCCGGGTGAACTTCCGGTTCTCCAAGGTCGCCCCACCAGCCTGTAATACCTTCATCAGTAAGGAGTTTATATCTGTTATAGAGCCATGAATACGTTTCAGGATTAGAAACGTCGAACATACCACCCGTACCGACCCAGATAGTAACGTCATGAGTTTTGCCGAGGGAATCCGTGCAGAACATGCCGCGAGGAGACAATTCATTATAGTTTTCGATGCCGCGACCGTTTTTGAGAACGTAAGGCTGAGAAATAGCCACGAGGTTAACACCCTTCTTTTTAAGAGTAGAAAGCATCTTTTTATGGTCCTGCCACTGAGATTTCTCCCAAGAAAGAGACCCCATATCCTGTTCCTTACCGTACCAGTACAAATCAAGCACAACACCGTCAACGGGGTAACCTTTACGCTGAAGAGTGTCAATTACTCCGAGCGTTTCCTTCTGAGTCTTGTAGCCGTACTTAGAAGTAATATAACCCATTGACCATAAAGGAGGTAGTTGCTGACGACCTGTAATCTTGGAAAGTTCGGTAACAACAGAAGCAAGGCTATGGCATTTTTCCGGAGAATTGATGAAATAAAAACTTATCAAGTCCGAAGTATTCTCGGATTTGTATTCAATAGGATTACCTGCATACAAAGAAGATGCAGCATAATCATCAAAGAGCAGTGCAAAGCCGTTTTTAGAAATAATCAGCGGCATAGTAATACCCATTTGAGAAATTCTCGGGTCACCTTCAGTATAACCGTAGTTCTGACGATTGTACATCACGAGTGTGTCGCCAAGAAGATTAAATGAATGTCCGCGTTCACCCGCACCGTAAAGAGGAGCATCATCGTTAAGTTTTAACTTTATAACCTGCTTGCCGTCAACAATTTCAGGAATACCGGAGTTTGTGACAACTCTATTATCACCGGCAAAAATAGAGACTTTGCCGGCATTTACACCTACGGAGATGCCGGAAGGAGTCAAGAGAACATATCCGTTACCATTTCCGTTAACGTAGCAATGTGGCTCGTCAGCAGAAGAAAGCACCAATTTAGGTTCAGGAACAGGTTCACCGTTTTTAACGTATAAAACTCTGATAATATTATCAGTAACAGCCTGAACTACACACACATAACCATTACCTGCATCAGAGACGAGGTAATTGGGCTTAGGTGGCACAGGCTTTTTTACAGCGGCAACAATGAGACAGCAAGCCAAAAGCCCGAATACACCGAGAATTGCAAGTCTTTTCATAAAAAGTATTTATTCAAGGTATTATATTAATAATCAGAAATATATCAATTCATTATACAAACGTTTGCGACATACGCTTGCAAGCGTATTCACATGAAACGCGACGGTACAAGATATCGTAAACGCTGTCAAGGATAGGCATATCCACACCGAACTTTTCATTAATCTCGTGGATACACTTTGCACCGTAGTATCCTTCAGCAGTTTGCTCCATCTCCATTCTTGCAGCCTTGACAGAATAACCTTTACCTATCATAGAGCCGAAATTATGATTACGAGAGAAGCGTGAATAAGAAGTAACGAGCAAGTCACCGAGATAAACAGAGTCCGTAATACATCTTTCACGCGGAGTGACAGCAGCAAGGAAACGTTCCATTTCACGGATAGCATTCGAAGCAACCATAGCAACGAAATTGTCGCCCTTCTTCATACCATGAATAATACCGGCAGCGATAGCGTAAACATTTTTAAGCACGCCGGCGTACTCAATACCTTCAACGTCGTTTGACTTGATAGTGTGAGTATGCTTTGACACAATGCACTTTGCAAAAGTTTCGGCACGATCCATATCCGGGCAACCGATAGTGAGGTAAGAAGGACGGTCAAGCGCCACTTCCTCAGCATGGCAAGGACCGCTGACAACTAAAATTCTGTTACGGTCAACACCGTATTTGTCAATCATATAGTCAGAAATAAGCATATTATCGTCAGGCACGATACCTTTTACTGCGTTAACGATAAACTTATTGCTGATATCAACATTAAGTTTTGCCAAATGGTCCTTAAAGTAAGGAGACGGCATCACAAGGAGAAGCGTGTCACACTCAGTACACACCTTATTAATATCACTTGAGAAATTAATTCTCTCTATATCAAAATTTACGTCAGTGAGGTAAGCGGGATTATGGCGCAAATGCTTAAAATCCTCGATTCTGTCATCACGACGCATATACCATGTTATCTGTTCACAATTATTCATCAACAGTTTTGCGAGAGCTGTAGCCCAACTACCGCCGCCCATAACTGCTATGTTTCCGGGGAAATTCATGGATAAGAATTTAAAATTACAATGAATAGTCAAGAATTGTGACCCTTCATTTTAAATGTATAAATTAAAAAGCCCGTAAGACGTTGTCACGCAGCGTCTCACGAGCGAGTCGAATTATTTCTTTGCATTTTCAACCCATTCCGCGACAGTGTCGTTAGATGGATTGGCGAGTTCAAGTTTGAATTTCTTATTGAGTCCGCACAGGTCTTGGTGAAGTTTGCCTACAGATGCAACACCTGCAAGTGCTTCCACTGTCAAGATACCGGCTTTGTGAAGAACAGGAACCCATTCCGCAGGTACGCCGACTTTTCCGAATGCTTCTTCGCCATCACGCTTTTGCACCTTTTCAGGACGCATCTGAGGGAAGAAAAGTACTTCCTGAATGGTAGTCTGACCGGTCATAAGCATCACGAGACGGTCCATACCGATACCCATACCTGATGTAGGAGGCATACCATATTCGAGTGCGCGGATAAAGTCTTGGTCAATAATCATAGCCTCATCATCTCCCTTTTCGCTGAGTTTCATCTGTTCAACGAATCTCTCGTACTGGTCAATCGGGTCATTAAGTTCGGAATAAGCATTTGCAAGTTCCTTACCATTAACCATAAGTTCAAAACGCTCGGTAAGTTCAGGATTATCGCGATGACGCTTTGTAAGCGGAGACATTTCAATAGGATAGTCGATAATGAAAGTAGGCTGAATGTAATTACCTTCACACTTTTCACCGAATATTTCGTCAATGAGTTTTCCCTTACCCATTGTTTCGTCAACTTCAACGCCGATTTTAGCACAAACGTCACGAAGTTCCGCTTCACCCATACCTGTGATATCAATTCCGGTAAATTCCTTGATAGCGTCAATCATAGTGACACGGCGGTAAGGAGCTTTGAAGTTAATAACGTTATCACCAACTTTTACTTCCGTTGTACCGTTCACGGCAAGACAAATGCGTTCAAGCATATTTTCCGTGAAAGTCATCATCCAGTTGTAATCCTTGTAAGAAACATAGATTTCCATACATGTAAATTCCGGATTGTGAGTGCGGTCCATACCTTCATTACGGAAGTTTTTGGAAAACTCGTAAACGCCTTCGAAACCGCCTACGATAAGACGTTTGAGGTAAAGTTCGTCAGCAATACGAAGATATAGAGGAATGTCAAGAGCATTGTGGTGAGTGATAAACGGACGAGCCGCAGCACCACCCGGGATAGACTGGAGAATAGGAGTTTCAACTTCCATGTATCCATGCTCGTTGAAATATTGGCGCATAGTGTTGTAAACCTTTGTACGCTTGATGAATATGTCTTTAACGCCGTCATTAACCACAAGGTCAACGTAACGACGACGGTAACGCAATTCCGGGTCATCAAAAGCATCGTAAGTAACGCCGTCTTTAACCTTCACGATAGGTAACGGACGGAGTGACTTGCTGAGAACCGTAAGAGTCTGTGCATGAACTGAAATTTCACCCGTCTGAGTGCGGAATACGTAACCTGAAACGCCCACAAAGTCACCGATATCAAGAAGTTTTTTGAATACGACATTGTACAAGTCTTTATTTTCATCGGGACAAATTTCATCACGATTAACGTAAACCTGTATTCTGCCGCAAGAATCCTGAATTTCCATAAATGAGGCCTTACCCATAATACGGCGGCTCATAATACGACCGGCAATAGCCACTTGACGCGGTTCTTCGCCGTCCTTGAAATTTTCACGGATTTCATTGGTGTATCCGGTTACTTTATATTCTGCAGCAGGATACGGGTCAATACCCATAGCACGCATCTGGTCAAGACTGCCACGACGCACAATTTCCTGTTCACTCAGTTCAAGTATATTCATTTCTATAATTTTTTTGGCATATTATGGTGCAAAGATAACAATTTTTTCTCGTATTTCCTCATACTCGTGATATTATCGTAACATTTTGAGAATATCGCACAATGTTTTGCGGCGGAATTTTGCAATATGTAAAATAAGTGACTAATTTTGCAGTAAATAAAATTTCAATTATGGCTGACACTAATTTAAAACCGCTTATAGGACTTTCACTTGACGAACTGCGCAACGTTGCCGCAGAAGTTGGACTGAAACCGTTTGCCGCCAAGCAAATGGCTCGTTGGCTTTACGAAAAAAGAGTGACAGACATTGATGAAATGACGGACCTGTCAAAGGTTTGTCGCGAAAGACTGAAAGAGGCATACTGTATTGGCAGAGAAGCACCGCTGACAGAGGCTTTATCTGCAGACGGCACTGCAAAATACCTGTTCCGCGGTGTTGGCGGCAGAGATGTAGAATCCGTGTATATTCCGGATCATGACAGAGCCACGCTATGCGTATCTTCACAAGCCGGTTGCAAGATGAATTGCTCTTTTTGTATGACCGGACGACAAGGATTTCACGGGAACCTGACTTCAGCGCAAATAATAAACCAAGTATTGTCCGTGCCTAAATCCGAAACACTGACGAACATTGTGTTTATGGGTATGGGTGAACCTACAGACAATCTGCCTCAGGTACTGAAAGCAATTGAAATTCTCACCGAGCCTTACGGACTTGCCTGGAGCCCGAAAAGAATCACACTTTCTTCAATCGGCAAACTTAACGAACTGAAAACCGTACTTGACACCACAAAGGTGCATATTGCAATATCAATTCACTCACCACTACCGGCTGAACGTGCAAAACTTATGCCTGTGGAACGTGCTTATCACATAACAGACGTGATAGAATTGCTATCAAAGTACGATTTCAGTCATCAGAGACGATTATCGTTCGAGTACATTATGTGGTCCGGACTTAATGACGACATCAAGCACGCCGACGCATTGGCAAAGTTACTGAAACCTCTTGACTGCCGAGTAAACTTAATTCGCTTCCACTCGCTTCCCGGACTTGAGCACCTCAAGCCGTCAAACAAAGCCACAATGGAGGCATTTCGCGACAGGCTTAACAATTCCGGCATAACAGCCACAATCCGTGCTTCTCGCGGTGAAGATATTGATGCTGCGTGCGGTATGCTTGCAGGAAAACAACAAAACGAAAAGGGGTAAATATGAAAAAAATAACATTTATTCTGCTTTTAAGCCTTTTACTATTACCGCTTTCTGCATTTGCCAAAGATGAAAAAGACGGCAAAGTCACTTTTACCGAAAAAGGTCACGACTTCGGCAATATCAAAGAAGCAAACGGTAAAGTACACTACGATTTCATATTCACAAATACAGGGGGAAAGCCTGTAGTAATCCTCAATGCCATAACCACTTGCGGCTGCACAAAGGCGGATTATCCGAAACACCCGATAAAGCCGAACGAGACAGGCGTCATATCCGTGACATTCAATCCGAGAGATTATACCGGGGAATTTCTCAAAGTGATTACCGTTCGCACCCCTAATCAACGTATAAAACTCAAAATCAGCGGAGTAGTTATACCTAAAAATGTTCAATAATGAAAAAGTTAACACTTATCATATTAGCAATCCTGAGCATTTCAGCCGCTGCCGCACAAGGCAGAATAACGTGGCTTGAAACGGAACACGACTTCGGAGTGTTTAACGAGTCCGAAGGAAACAAGACTTGCACTATGAAATTTGTCAATACAGGTGACAGACACATAGCCATTCTATCCGCCAGAGCTTCATGCGGCTGCACACAGCCTAAATACCCCAAAGAGGCTATCGCACCGGGAGACACGGCACAGATTGAAATCACATATATGCCTGAAGGTCGTCCTGGCAGATTTGAAAAAATAGTAACGGTGATTGACAATACGTCAAACCATAAATCACGGTTAACGATTAAAGGCGTAGTGGTAGGCACTTCAAAGACTGTCACTTCACATTACCCCGTTGACGGCGGAAGCATAAGGCTTAAACGCGATATTATCCCGTTCAAGGAGGTAATGAAAATACGAAACAAGACGGAATTCATTGATGCTTACAATATCTCCACCGATACTCTTTACCCCGAATGGGACAATATTCCTGAATATATTACCATCACCGGCGGAATGAAATACATTGCTCCCGGCGACTACGCTTCTTTCGTCATAAGTTTTAACGCCGCTAAATGCGGCACTTACGGCTTGGTGAAAGACGTCATCACTATGTACCCTAACGGCAAAGCACACAGTGCCCCGATTAAGATTGAAGTATATGCGAACGTTGTGGAAGATTTCTCCACGCTTAACGAATTTCAGTTGCTCAAAGCGCCTGCAATAGCCGTCAGTCCTGAAAAACTTGACTTCGGACTTATATCACCGCCTATGGGACTGAATTCTTCATTCACTATAACGAACACAGGCAAAAGTGAAATGATTATTCGCCGCATTTATTCCACAGATCCTGCTGTAAACATCTCATACTCAAAGAACAAGGTCAAGGCAGGAAAAAACATTGAAATCAATGTAACCTTAAACCCTTTCGGACTTCCGAAAGATATACTTAACACATTTATCTATATCATCACCAACTGCCCTGATAATCCGGTAATTGAGTATCGACTTGTAGGTGAAATAGCAAAATAAAATAATTATGACAGACGAAGAAATAAGAAAACATCATGAGGGATACCTTCTGGAACACCCCGAAAATAATGCACAATACACAGGGCTGAATGTTAATGCCGGAGTGGCTCAGCCGCCTTCAGTCAATCCGTACCTCCACAGGTTCAAACGCAAACCGATGCCTACCGCTGCGGAAATGGTGGATGGTATTCTTAAGGGCGACGTCACTATGCTGTCACGCGCAGTTACACTTGTGGAAAGCATCAACCCGAACCACGAGCCTATCGCACAAGAAGTCATTGAAAAATGTCTGCCGTACTCCGGCAATTCCAAGCGCATAGGTATCACAGGAGTGCCGGGTGCCGGAAAAAGTACGTCAATTGACGTATTCGGTCTTCACGTGCTTAAAGACGGAGGTAAACTCGCAGTCCTTGCCATTGACCCGTCAAGTGAAAGGACAAAGGGTAGTATCCTCGGTGACAAGACGAGAATGGAAAAACTCGCAGTACACCCTAACGCATTCATTCGCCCTTCCCCATCAGCAGGTTCACTCGGTGGTGTAGCCCGCAAAACTCGTGAAACCATAGTACTCTGTGAAGCAGCAGGATACAACAATATATTCGTTGAGACAGTGGGTGTGGGACAAAGTGAAACTGCCGTTCACTCTATGGTGGATTTCTTCCTGCTCATTCAACTTGCCGGCACAGGCGATGAACTGCAAGGTATCAAAAGAGGTATTATGGAAATGGCAGACGGTATCGTCATCAACAAGGCTGACGGTGACAATATTGACCGTGCAAGACTCGCTCAAGCACAGTTCAAAAGTGCATTGCGTCTTTTTCCGCCAACAGCCTCAGGCTGGACTCCTGAAGTACTAACCTATTCAGGCTACTACGAATTAGGTATCCCGGAAGTGTGGGATATGATAGACCGCTACTTTGAATTCGTAAAAGAAAACGGATACTTTGAACAAAAAAGACAGGAACAAGCCAGGTACTGGATGTACGAAACTATTGATTCAAGACTCCGCAGCAATTTCTACAACAATCCCGACGTGGAAGCTATGCTTGCCGACCTTGAAAAACAAGTACTCGCCAATAAGTTAAGCTCATTCGTTGCTGCCGGCAACGTTCTTGACTTCTATTACAAAAAGAACAAATAAAAAAGAATTACACTATGACAACTGCCATGTCCCGCACCCTCGGTGCACTGTTTCTCGTTGCAACATTTCTGATGCTGATAATGTCATCATGCATGAGCAAGGAAGAAAAAATCCTTGACAATATAGTAAATCAGAAAAAGGCTGAAATACCATACGAACTTATAAGCGACGTTAAAGTTACCGACATTAAATACTCTACAAGCGACAAGCTCGTCACATATACCTACACTGTAGAACCGGGACTTATCGCCTCCACAGTAAAGCGCGCTCCGGAACTGCTCAAGCAAGGTATCGCCATCTCTATAAGCAATTCCGATGACGAAAAAGACTTCAAAAAAGCCCTCATCGATGCTCAGGCAAACATCAAGTGTGTGGTTTTGTGCGATGAAGACACTATTGCCGATTTTGACATCAACTACATCGATTTATAACATCACCCCTAATCTCAGTTAAGCAATCATGAAAAGACTCCTCACATCACTGGCATTGCTCTTGCTGCTCTTTACCGTTTCCGCCAAGCAGACAGTAAAGACTGACACTATAAGCATACAAACAGCAAATATCGTTTCTCCCGCAAAAGTATGCGTAATACTGCCACAAAAGGCTCTCTGCGACACTTGCACTGAAAAGTTCCCTACCGTATATCTCCTCAACGGGTACGGCGGTGACTATGCAAGTTGGGTAAAATCTCAGCCGGAATTATCACGTCTTGCGGACCTATACGGAATGATTATCGTTACTCCGGACGGCAGAGACAGCTGGTACTGGGATTCACCTATTGACCCGAAGATGCAGATGGAGTCATACATCATTGACGATCTCGTACCTTACATTGACGCAAATTATCCTACAATACAAAGTCCTGCAAAACGAGCCATAACCGGTCTCAGTATGGGCGGACACGGCGCACTGTGGCTTGCATTCCGCCACAGTGACATTTTCGGCAACGCAGGGTCAATGAGCGGCGGTGTGGATATTCGTCCCTTTGACCAAAAGTGGAAAATGAAATTACGCATCGGCGAATACAAGGATAATCCTGAAGTGTGGAACCGACACACCGTCATAAACCTCGTACCGTCATTAAAAAACGGACAAGTGAATATCACATTTGACTGCGGTGTAGATGACTTCTTTTCAAAAGTAAACTACAATCTGCATAAAGCACTGTTATCACAGGGTATTGACCACGATTACGCAGAACGCCCCGGAGTACACAACTGGAAATATTGGAACAATTCAATCCTGTATCACCTCTTGTTTTTCAATCAAAAATTTAACGGAAAATAATCCGAAACATGAAGGTACTTTTTATCGGAGATTATTCGAACTATCACGCCTGTCTCGCTGCGGAACTTCGTAAGCGAGGCATTTGCGTTACACTCGTTTCCGATGGCGGTGCTTATATGAATACAGACTGCGACATAAAGATTTGCCGCGAACCGGGACTGCACGGCTCCATACAATATCTTCGCGATGTTTACAACATAAGCCGAGAACTGAAGGGCTACGACATAGTGCAGCTTATCAGCCCGGGATTCGTACATTTACGCCCTGAAAAACTAAAATTTTTCCTCAACAGATTCAAGTCAAACAATGGTAGTCTCTTCCTCACACTTGCCGGCGATGACTACTTTTTCGTAAAAGCATGTGAAGAAGGAAAAATATTCAAATACTCAGAGTACAAAGTCGGTGACAAACTGACGGAATTCGGCAGAACGGCAACTTTCACCGAATGGCTGAAAAAAGACTTGAGAAAATACACTGAGTTCTTTTACAATAATCTTGACGGCGCAATGTCCGCCCTGCCGGAATACGATATGGCTGCCAAACCTATCTTAGGTGGCAAACTTACATACACAGGTATTCCTATCGACCTTTCCCTGCTCAAATACGAGCAACTTGACATCACTGCCGAGAAGCTTAATCTCTTTTTGGGTATGAAGGAAGAGAGTGCAGTAAGAAAAGGCACAAACTATCTCTACAAAATACTCAAAGAGTTGGAAGAAGAAATGCCGGACAGATGCCGTGTTATCAGAGTCAGCAATAAGAGTATTAAAGAGTACTACGACCTGATGAAAACCGCTCATATCGTGATCGACCAACTTTACTCTTATTCTCCCGCCACTAATGCACTTGCCGCAATGGCTTTAGGTAAAGTCGCCGCAACAGGTGCAATGCCGGAATACTACGACTATCTGAGCGATGATTTTGACAAACCTATCATAGGACTTTCACCACTTGACCCCGATATTAAAAGCACTTTGAAAGACTGTATCGTAAACCGAGGAAAATTAGTGTATATGTCAATCAAAGGCAGAAAACTGGTAGAAAAAAACAATGATGTAACTATAGTGGCAGACCGCTATATTGAACATTGGAATAAAATGACTGAAAACAATTTTATGTTATGAGAAAAATTGTAATTCTTGACGCTTACGTTGCGTGCAGCGGCGGACTTTCATGGAAAGAACTTGAAGAATACGGAGAAGTAATAATCTATGACCGCACTGCACCGGACGATGTGTATGACAGATGTAAAGATGCGTTCGCCGTATTTACTAACAAAGTGGTGCTTACCGCTGAAATAATCGGCAAACTACCGGACCTGAAGTATATAGGCGTTCTCGCTACCGGGTACAACAATGTGGATATACAAGCGGCAAACAGTCGAGGAATTACAGTTTGCAACGTACCTGCTTACAGCACGGAATCCGTAGTTCAAACCGTCTTTGCCCACTTGCTGAACATATACGTTAACGCTGAAGCACACTCACAGAGCGTAAAAGCCGGAGATTGGAGCGAATGCAAAGATTTCAGTTATCTGCTCGCACCTACCGAAGAACTGTATGGCAAAAGAATCGGCATCTACGGACTTGGCAACATCGGAAAAAGAGTGGCGGAAATATCTCACGCCTTCGGAATGACAGTCACCGCCCTTACATCAAAAAGTCAAAGCGAACTACCGGAATATATCACCAAAGTAAGCAAAGAAGACTTTTTCAGCAAGTCCGATATCATCTCGCTCAATGCGCCGCTAACTGCTGATAACAAAAACTTTATATGCGAAGAGACATTGTCACTAATGAAGCCGGAAACAGTGTTAATAAACACGGCACGAGGTGGACTGATTGACGAAACAGCACTTGACAAAGCACTCAGAGAAAGAAAAATATTTGCCGCCGGACTTGACGTACTCTGCAAAGAACCCCCGGAAGCGACCAACCCTCTCCTCACAAATCCGTATTGCCGAATCACGCCACACATCGCATGGCAAAGCACCACTGCCAGAAAACGCCTTATCCACATTTCCGCACAGAACCTCAAAAACTTCATTGAAGGAAATCCACAAAATGTGGTAAAGTAAAGAAGTTCAACACTTTACAGAACAAAAAGCAGCCGTTACCGCTTAATAATCAAGCGATAACGACTACTTTTAATTTTTCCGACTTTGTACTATACAGAAGTTCGGGAAAGTCCTAATCCTCAATAATAAACTTGACTTCCCGATGTGTGTTTTCCGCACCGAATGCGGTTTGTGCATTAAAAGTAAACTGAAATGCGGAACGATAGATGTACTGCCGAGTTGCTGAATAATATTTCAGTGTAATCGTCTCATCATTAGTCAGTTTTCCTTTGACGGGAATTACAAAACCTATATTGCCATTAGGGAGGGTGACTGTCTTTGCTATACCTCGACATTCATCACCTGCAAATGCTGCCATAAGGTCTTTATCGGAAGCATATTGCGCAAGTTCAGGCTCAAGCGCAATATATGCATACATTGTCAACGGACACTGTGATGCGGTATCAAATCCGAGAGATAACGGACTGTTTATCGTACCGGACACAGAACCTGCATCAAATATTAATTTTTCCGTGCTGCCGAATATGTAGCCAAGACTGCTATAATACTTAAGTTCTATTTCAGCACCGTCAGCGACAACGTTTTTAATCACAAGTTTATACAGCGACTTATCCTTCAAATTTGCCATATTTTCTGCGACTCCCACACATTTGCCGCCTGAGAATGCAGCCAATATATCATCATCGTGAACGTAAGCGGATAGATTATTATCCAAAGCACAAATGACTGTCATAGCTCCGTCAGGCTCAAAAGTTACCTTAATCGGATTTGATTGAGTGCCGGCAAAACTCTCAATAGTGTAAACTTCATTTGAAACAAAGACGGTTTTCTTGTCTGCACTGTAGTACTTGAACTTGAATTCATCAGCCGCAGTTCTGCCCAGAACGTGTAGAGCGTAAGTATTGTTACCGTTATTCTTAATTTTCAACAGACTGCGACATTCACTGCCGGAAAATGCAGCTATTTCATCATTATCTTTCGGAGTAAAAGGTAAGTTACTATTGTCTAATGTTACAGTGACATACGAAGAGTATGGAAACGGACCTGACTGCTCGAAATCCGGATACTCCGGATTTCGAGCAGTACCGTAAATCTTATTTGACTCAAATTTCACACTCGTACCTTCTGAAGAGTAAATGCGACTTTGTGACTTGCTATAATACTTGAACACCACATTTCCGTTTTCACTTGACTCTCCTTTTATCAGGATAAAGAAATAATTAATTCCGTTAACAGGGACAATATCCGCAACACCGCGACATTCGTCACCAACAAAAGCCGCCATTTTATCAGCCGAATCAAAAAGTTCCTCCAACACCGGTGTAAGACGGATTATAGCCGTCATACTCGTGGAATAGATATTCATATTCGGTATTTCCCATTGCGGAGCAGCGTCATTACCCTTAATTTCCGGCAACCAACCGGGCTTTGAGGACATCGTAACGTCATCAACCGTCCAATCCGGTCGTTCGGTAACATCTTGAGCCACCGAAGTCCAGTCAGGTCGCTGCTTTTTAGTGTGAGTGTCAATATCATCTTCCCCACACTGTGCTGTGAAAAAGCCTATTAGCGTCAATACTGCTATTTTAACGTATTTAGTATTCATGTCTTGATGTATAAAGTATCACAAATTATTTTTTAATCGCTTTAATTGAAGCCGGCTTACCGTTTGTCACCACTGTAACGATGTAAATTCCGTCAGGTATAGTTCCTGCATCTGTCCATGACACGTTTGCTTGTCCGGCATTATTGCAATCCTTCCAAGAAGCGAGAATCTTACCTGAAATACCGGTGATGTAAATGTCTATTACAGCATTTTCATCAGCACTTACACGGATATTAAGCACCTCCTTGAACGGATTAGGATACAGATATATTCCGTTTTCCTCACTGAAGTAAATTTCCAGCGGACTTGACACCGTACCTACATTTTTATCAGCAGAGTAATCAAGTGCGGACTTTGCAAGTGCTAAAATTTCACCGTCTCGGACAAGTGCCAAGTCAACAGGCACATCACCATGCCCGGTGATATTCATAAAGAATAGAGGACTGCCGGAAGGCATTTCGGTTACTTCAACCGTTCCGCATACTTCATTATCAATGTATGCCACCAATTCATCACCCGGCAATACCTCTATTCCGGAAATTTCAACCACTGCCGTCTGGTTTGTCTCACAGTTTTTGAAATCGTATTTCGTAACAGCTTCGCTTGCTGTGCTGTAAGCGGAAACTGCGGCAGGATAAGTAAATGTGACGTCACCGCTATTCTGACGTTGCAACATATAACCCTTTCCGGGCTCCATGTATTCAAGGCTTCCCACCCAGCCGAGATTATCAGAGTACATAGCCATTTGAGTTTGTGACTTGATAACGTCACCTTCGCTCGCATCGTAATCCGCAAGTGCATCTTTAAGATGCATATTCACTTGTGGCAGATAGGAAATATAACTCCAGCATAATTTGCCTTCAGGAGTTTTACCGAAGATTCTGACAGGAGTATTCTTTGTATCAACAGGCGTACCGTAGATATCAAGAGTCTTATACTTGGGACTATGGAATTTATACATTTTTGCCACGTCAAACGTGTTTAGAGTACCTACCCACTGACCTGACGTATATGTAATAAATCCGCCTTCCTCGGACTTGATAATGTCTTCTGACGTCCATTCAGTGCCTGACAGAGTGGAGTTAATTCCGGAATTGATGGGAAGAGTGTTAAACGACAGCCAGTTCCAACCTTGTTCTATAACGAGAGTTTGCACTCTTGTTTCCTGTGAAGTAAATACGACAGGATTGTCCGGAGTACCTGCTACGGCATCGCACTCGAATTTCACATCAGGGTCCGGCTTGGCAATGTAAGTAGTACCGGTGCTTGCGTCCCAGATACGGAATGAAATATTATCATTTGTCACATCATTGCCGTAGATAGTGAGCATAGCATAATACATATCATTTGTTTTTGAATAGGTATTATTGCAAAGTCCTATGCAATTATTGTTCTCATCAAAGGCTGCAAGGATATCACCTTCATCAGAAGAATAGAAGGCTCCCACCTTGATTTTTCCGAATACGGACAAAGAGAAAATATAGTCAGCCGGATTTACCGTCCAATTCGGTTTTTCTCCCTCTACCTTTACATTAACGGCGAGTGACTCCGTGACATTATTATCGTTTCTCAAGTAAATATACTCTTCGTAATTACCGATATTCAATCCCGGGTCAATAGTGAATTTAATATTCTTATTTGAAGCAGGGTCAATAGTACCGTCGGCAGGACTTACTTCAAGCCATGACGGAGCATTTTCAACGGTGAAATATTGAACAGAACCGCCCATATTGACAGCCTGAACAGTGAATGAATATTCTTCACCGGCTTTTTTATTGATATTTATTTCGGTATCGCTCCACTTTGTTTGATTTCTGTCGATGTACGCACTCCAAGTGATAGGGCTGACAATCTCATTTCCGTTCATATCTCTGACACCGTCAACGGTGAAATTAACCGTTGATTTTTCAATGCGATCGTATGGCTCGTTAAGAGTGATGATAAGCGCATCATTGTTTACAACGAAATTATATAGGAGCGAGCTTACCGGCTCTTTTGCCTTAACAGGAGCAGAAGCGGAAGTTTCAACATTTCCTCCGACAACCTCGGCAGTTTCAGTATCATCGGAATCTTTCACCTTTTGGTCGTCAAGAGAGAATTGTAGTTCGGGAGAGCCTTGCCATTCCACGTAATGCTCGAAAGGATAGTAAGCCAACAGTCCTTTTTCCTTTCCTGACAACTTATTAAGCGCACCGTCAGCCACAAGTTTTTCGTTTTTGTACAAGTTCCAGAGTCGGAATTCATCAATAGTACCTTTGAAGAAGTTATCGGCGGTATAGTCAACTTTTCCCTCTGCACACCAGAGTCTTGCACCGAGTGTAATATGATTTGATTCAACGCCGCCGAAATCTGTAGCATCAAAATACGTGTTAAGATTACCGTCAATGTAAATCTGTCCTCTACCGCTCGTGCGGTTCACTGCGAGTGCGAAGTGGTGCCAGTCATTGTCGGCATAAGTACCCTCACAGACTGTGGTAACATTGTTATTAATAAGACATAGAGTTCCGTTTTCAATATTCAGTGAGAAATAGTTTTTAGAGCCTCCTTCATCAGCTCCGTCACCTTTTCCGTTTGAAACTATAGTAGCACTTGCCTGACTTTCCTCAGCCTTGAACCATAATTCAAGCGTGAAGTCCATAGAATTATCTATCACAGTGGCAGATGAATTAATTTTAACATATTCATCAGTGCCGTTGAACTTTACGGCACGTCCTTCCGGCACGCTCCATTCACCGCCGGTCATAGTGAGGTTCACCCCATGCGCCTTATCGGAGATTATATTTCCCTTAGCCTCGTTCATCGGGTAATAAGCGAGGAGGTTTGTTTCGTTTCCTGAAAGTATCGTAAGGCTGTTGGTCTGAAGTTTGGAAGCAGAGCAAATTTTATCCCAGATGCGTGCATTGTGCATCTTACCGGCGAAATGATTATTTCCGGCTGTGCTTGCTCCGAAAGAAAATCCACCGGTACCGGTGTACCCGTCAGTCTTGACATTTGAAATCACCTCAATGAAATCATAGTAAGCGGAAACAGTACCGTCAGCACTGCAAGTCATCGCTACGTGCGCCCAGTTGCCTTGCTCGTATGATATTGCATCGGCACTAATGATAGTATTATTGCCGACAGTAACTTTAAGGTGATTATCCTTAGTAATGGCAAGTTCAAGAGGACTGTAAGAATTGCCTTGGCTGAACAAGACGGCATCTTGAGGAGCATCAGGTAAAATCCACATCTCGACAGTCAGATTTTTGCCTGTCCAGTTTTTGCTGAACTCAGAGTTAAGAGCATCATTTTCACCATCAAGAGTCACGGAAACCGAGTGGTCCGTAGTAGCACCGTTTCTCACACCCGTAATTTCGAAATTATTATCCGTCAGAAGTCCTTCAGCGATTTGCTCATTAAAGTTAAGACGAATTTCATCATTAACTGTGAGAATACCGTTAGCAGGCTGTGCGCTGCCGAAAAGTCGCGGATTATACATATCTTTTATTCCGGTGTAAACATCAGAGTAATTGTAATATTCCTCATTGTTAATAACACTCGTACCTACTACTCTGAGGTCGTACTTTTGGTCCGGCATATCGTCCATAAACCATTGGTAATTGATAGTACCGGCATCTGCAGAAGATATCATTTGCGCATTAAGACCGTTAGATACAGCCTCATCGTAATAATTTTCATCAGCGTAATAACTCATCAGTGTCACCCAATCGTAGTCCGAACCGGATTTAGGCTTGTACTGAAGCATAATGCGACGGAAGTTATCGTAATTCACATCGAAGCCGTCAATAGCGATATCCATATAGTGTCGGATTATTCCGTCTTCACCTGTCACGGCAGGTAACTTGGTGTTGTAAGTCCAATTATCACTCGGCTTCTTAATCTTGGCAGACGTAGCGGAAGGAGTGAAGTGAACGCTTAGAGATATTGCATCATAAATATCGTCCTGGAAGTTCGTAAGGTCACACTGACACTGTGACGATAACCAGAACACAATATTATCGTAGTTCATCACGCTGCCTTTCTTTATCTCAAGCGTCTTGGTGATAGTTTCACCGGCAGGAATAAAGAACGTTCTGCCATTACCCAGAGAACCGCCGTCAATGAAGAATTGCGCACCATTAGGATTAGTGGCATCATCAACGGAGAAATCGTAATAGAGATCTTTCTGTGTCTGAGAATTATTGCGGAAATAAAGTGTGAAGCGAGCCGGTTCACCTGAAGGAACATTTTCTATGAAATTATTTTCAACAGACACTTCCGGCACTTCCACTTGAAGCGTAGGCTGGTCAATAATAGTGCCTATCGGTTCGTAATACTTTGTCTTGTATCCTCCTTCGTAAGGACAGCGAGTAGCACCGCCTTGAGTCTTGAAAATGAAGTTTGAGAAAGTAGGATTAGAGGAAGCAGGGTCGCTGAGCTCATCGTATTTGATGTACTCGTCATCTTTATTATAGCCGTTTTCAAGACATACGTCAACACTCAGATAGTCGCCTCCGCTCTCGGAAAGGACAAAGCCCTTGGAATGTTGTGCTGTTTCCGTATTGTTAAAACTTCCGCCATGAGTGGTGTTAGCATGTGATTTAAAATTAAATATAACACCCGTACCTGAAATTTGAGTTCCAATATTCAAAAATGCTGAAGCACTTAAACCCACACTGAAATCAACCGTTTCCGAACGGCTTACTGAATAGGATTCGGAATAAGAGAAATCACTGCCACCCTGAAATGAAACATTTTGTTTCTTAACTGCATTCACTTTCTGCTGTTCATTGTTACGGAGATGTTTTTTCCAGTTATCAACAGATTGATTAAGGAACATAATAGTGTCGCCTGATTCTTTAGCAGTGGTCGGAAAATAAATCTTATAACTCTGTCCGTCTGCCGCATCTTCAAGTTTTTCCGTAAAAACAGGGTCATTGTTACTCTTGCCGTAATTAGGGTCTGACGGTTTAAGTTTTGACACGTAAACGTTACTCTTGGTGTTATTTGCCAATGCCTGGAAATCAAGCCCTTCATCTTCCTGATACAAAAGACTGTTTCGAGTCTCAATCATAGTAGGAATTAGTGTACGCTCAATGTGTGCTTGCGGATATGTAAAGAGAGTACTGAAATTTTGCGACATTCCTATACCATCAGTTTTCACGAGGATATACGGGTCATCACTTTTTGAAATATCGGAATAGACTGTATAGTTACCCGGATTGGCATTGTAAAGGTCTTTTGTGATAATACTTACGTTTTCAGTATTACCAAGCGTGATATTCGTGGAAAAACCAACGTACAGGTCTCCATCTGCTCCTACGTAAAGCGGATCGCTGCTCGTTTGGAATTTTGATGTGGTTGTTACGGTTCTTGTATCAGTGTCAGAGCCTCCGACATTTATCGCTCCCGCCACAGATGCTCCTCCTTCCTCTTGAAATTCAAACGCTGTTGTAACTTCACCTACTCCCACTCCGGCATAAGTAAGAACTGCAACGTCCATTTTAGAGCCGAAATCCACATCAAGTCCAACATCAAATGAACCTGTATAGGTAGAGGATTTTGAAGTAGTCACACCGGCTTCAAGATATGAGTAGCTGTTACTTCCCGGCGGGTCACGCAGCACGAACAGCAGTTCGTCAGGTCCTGCAGTGATAAAGTTATTGCCCAGAAGGTTTGCACCTAACACGATAGCATCGTATTTTCCCGTCCAGTCAATAGTAGTAGTCATTTCACTTCCTGTCGGACTTGAACTGTCGTATGTGGTATCAACGTAAGTCATCTTCATAGCCACTTTTCTCGTAGCAGACGTCATTTCCGGTGAATTAACCTTAAATGTCCATTCTCCGTATCCTTTGGCATTAGTGATGATGGTGGTGTCGCTGTTCAGTGCAAGGTCAGTTCCTGTAAAGTCAAGGATTGCGGAAGAAACAGGGACGTAGTCCGGTTCTATTCCTTCCTTTGGCTTGCCGTTACTGTCCATATATACGTAAGTTTCAGCAGTGTTAATCCCGAAAGTCACGTCTTGATTTTGTTCATACACAGGGAGTCCGAAGAGGTATTGCCCTGTAGTTTTGTCAAAGGTCACTGCTTTGAACGAGTTTTTATTATCGCCCAAATTAATATTTACAGTGTCTTGTCCATAATAGTTTTTCGGATTGCCGTTTGACAGTTCGGAAACTATTATTGACGGAGTATATCGCTTGATGAAAAGTGATTTTTTATTGAATGGTACAGAGTCCGTCTTGTTGATGTAAGTATCTTTTTGTGAAATTGAATCAACGTAAGAGTGAGTGCTGAATTGCTTTTCAAGAGTAGAAATAAAGTTCATCTCCTCGCCGGAGCCGGACACCGGTTTATCATTATGTCCCGGAATGGAGACGTTTACAGTGTATTTTTCAGGAATAACGTCAGCGTAAAATTCGCCGGTTTCCTCGTTAGGGTAAATGGTAACAACGTTCCCCGAATAGTTTACCTTGTTTGTTTTCGGCTTGGTGATATATACGTTCTTAACGTGTTCCAAAACGGTATCTTTCGGTTCTGACGAGAGAACGTAAGCATCATTGTTGTATGTCAAGGTCACTTTAATTCCGTCGGCAAGGTTATTCTTGGATAATGAGTGACCCAAGTCAATGTCTTTCTGAATATTACCTCCGGCTACACGACCGATATAGCGGACAGTTGTTGAGTCAACCAATTCTATACCGGGAATCATATCCTGATAGTTTCTATCCGTACCATCGCTATTTGTAATTCTACCACCATTCTTGAAAACGTGTCCGTTTTTAGATGCTTTCACTTCGTGCTGCCCTACAGGAACATTGATAGTAAACATTCCGGCAGCATCGGTCATTATGATATTTGTCTTGCTATCCATTGCCGTCACTCCGTCAATGAGGAAAGACACTCCTTGCACAGGTATTGTACTGCCTTCGTATGTCACTTTTCCTGACACGGGGAATGATGATTTGTCAGTAAAATTGACAGTGTGGCTTTGCGACTGAGCACTAATAATGCGGAGTTCTTTTTCCGGCATAAAGGAGTGTGTACCTTTGCGCGGAATTATCATGTAAGATGTACCGTTTCCTATGTAAGGCAAGCCGCGGAGTGTGTAAGAGCCGTTATTATCCGTGTAATATCTGAAGCCGAGTTGTTCGGAGTCCGGTATTTCAGTTTCGCTGATTTGTACACCTGAAGCAACACCGTGATGTTTATGGTAATTAGTACCGGTGTAAGAAATATCGTAAAATTCATTTGCCACGGAGTAATCAAAGTTATAGTACGCTTCAAGTCCGCTTTCATTACCTACGAGGATTCTGTTATAGTTTTGTGCTACTGTAAGACTGTCAAGATCCGTACTCCATATTCTTACTTCGTCAATAACACCTTTATACCCGTCACCTATAACCACCGGTGCCACGTGTGAGTCAACAATACCGGTTCTCGGCACTTTTGCATCTTGTTTTCCATTAATGTAAATATAAGCGTATTGTTCATCGATAGTTCCGCAGATATGCACGAATGGAGATGAAGAAGTGTCAGCCCTGAGTTCCGACTCACTGATGACGGTTTGCTCTCCTATTGAGAATTTTATTTTATTCTCGGAATATGCGAGTTTATACATATCGGACAATTCAATAATAGTGCCGTCTCCTGCCGGTTTTATCCATGCTTCAAGAGTGGCTTTATTCGGGGCATTGTCAAATTTCAGTGTTTCAGACACTGTAAGCAAACCGTTACCGTCAAATACGAACGATTTTCCCGGTATATTTGCGCCTTCTTCTGCCACTGCTCTCACTTCCGCATCAGATACAGCCTGACCGTTTTCGAATGTCACGCGACCGTAAATTTCACCTGTCGGTGTTCTGAAACCGATTTCAGTGTTTTTGAATGGTATCTCAAGTGTAGTTCCACCACATTCGCTGAGTGCGGAAATCTGAAATTCATACACTACACCAGGCACACCCTTATCGTAAGAATAAGAATAGTATTGATTGGAAGAGCCTGCTGTGATAGAGGCTATCTGCTTGAAATCATCAGAACTGTCGTATTCTTTCGCCTTAATGACGAATGAACTGATACCTTTACTTTCCGATTTCCATTCGAATTCTATTCTGTCAGAGAAATAGCCCTTTGAGGCAGTAAATGATGTGACCTGCCCGCGGTACACACTATATAGTCCGTCATCTCCTGATGACACCGCTACCATGTCTTGTTGTGAATACTTTGAAGAACCGGGGATTAACTGTATTTTGTAAGAATAGACGTCGCACGTCGTGGGCAGTGGTTCACTGTAAAACTTTGACGATATACACTCGTCCGGCAGCGTGATATTCACAGAGTTTCCCGTAGTTTCGTTCAGTCTCTGAAGTTTCAGCGTACTGCCTTCTGAAAGGATAGTTCCGGAATTGTATTCCCAGCGGATTGCTACTTCTCCGGCATCATTCATTTCAGCATTTGCAGTGCTGACGTATTTGTGCTCCATCTTCACATGGCACGATACACTCGCAACGTAATTCCAGCCCCACTCATTTTTTGATGTAGTACGGCGAATACGATAATAATACGTTCCGTTGTAATTATTATCTTTGACGTTATCAGTAAAATAATACGTCTGAGTCCCGTTGTATTTGACAGTCCCCACTGTCACGGCGTCGGAATAATTATTAACGGTTGCACGTTGGATTTCAAATTCATCGCCCTCTACTTTCGGGCCTTCATCATTCAGGCTATTCGAAATCACCCATTCGAGTTCAACATTTCCTGACGTATTTTGAGATGCTTGCAAGTGTTGAGGCATCTTGTAGGCAGGTAACTCAAAAAGGTTCGTATTGTTGTTCAGCTCTATCGTCTGGTGTGATGATAAGTTTTTGTAATAAGTGAAATAAACCTTTTGTGACGATTCGGAGACCTTGATATTCTGGGAAACATTTTTGTCTCCTTCTATACGTGACTTTGAGGCAGATCCGAAAGCATAGTCATCTCCTACTGTTCCTTTGAAAGAAACTTCATAATATCCCGGTGCCGATGAATATTTATAAGAGAGGCTCGGAATTACGGGCATGGTGAAACTGAATTTCTCTACCTTGTTGAGATTATAGTCGGAACTTGAATTATTAACATCAATCTGCAATATAACTTCAATACTTACGTCACCTTTACTTGCTTTTTCCAAAACACTTACTGCCGGATATACTTTATACGTTGCGTAAGATGTAGATGATGCCGACTTCTTTTCGTGTTTTGATTCTACGTATGAGGTCGTTATCTGATAAGTGTTTGATGAGCCATAAGTCTCGGTTACCTCGGCGTATGCCACAAGCTCCGTATTCAAAAGCCTTGTTTGAACCCAGTACCAGCTTGCTTCACTCTGCGGTGACCCCGGCTTGGTCATAGACTTGAATTGCATCACCTCTACACCGTCAATTTTAAGAACTGACCGATATTTATCACTATCAGGCAGACCTTCATCATTATTTTTATCGGAATAAATGGGCACCCTTACTTCTATGTATCCATTACTGTTTAAGTAGTAAGTAGTAAACTGTATTTCGCTACTACTTATGTTCCCGGCAAGCAAATTTTGCGAGATAAGAACTGATAAAAAAATAAGGATTAATTGAAATAAAGATTTTGATATCGAATTTCTATGCTGAGCGACATCTTTGGAAATCATAAAAAGTTTGGTTAGTAAATTTGTAAAAAAAAGTTTATTGGTGCAAATTTAACTTTTTTATGGCGAAAAAAAAGACTATTCATTCTTGGTATTTGACTGATAAAGGCTGTTTTGTTGTCCGATTTATACGAATTAGACACTTTTTTTCGTCATTATACACAAAAAAAAGACAGCTGAATTCTCAGCCGTCTGCTTGGTGGCGGGAGGAGGACTCGAACCTCCGACCTTTGGGTTATGAGCCCAACGAGCTGCCACTGCTCCACCCCGCGATGTTTTGGTAGTGCAAAGGTACTACCTTTTTCATTAGCAGACAAGTTAAATAGTGTTAAATAAATATTAAGAGACTCTGACTCGTCCGACAAGTCCGACTCTTCTAAAAATTTTTCTCCGAAAATCCCCCCCCTTCGGAAATAATCCTTAACTTTGTTATGGTAACAAAGTTCCATTTAAGAATATACTCTGACAGCAAGTCAAACTTAAAAGGTCTTTTTACTGATTATTGACACCCACTACTGTCCACGAAAAATCTTTAACAAATGCCGTAAGTCCCCTTACATACTGA
>SAMEA104315426__coassemble_210_pt1 | contig 59335 bp, 50 predicted proteins | sample SAMEA104315426__metabat2_low_PE_027 | metagenome-assembled genome bin SAMEA104315426 (sample SAMEA104315426) | gut metagenome | biome: Monkey gut; feature: monkey-associated habitat; material: faeces | place: China | collected 2013 | reverse complement strand
TCTATCTTTCAAGAGGTTGGGCGAGCCATTTTATGGTTTAGCGGACAGTAATATTCTCAAACCATGTTTTTGCCTCATCGTATTTTTCTGCCTGATAAAGTTCAACACCACGCTGATAATTATAACTCTCAGGCTGTTTAGGTTCATTCTTCGCATTTATTGAAAATGCGAAAGCACTAATAAACAGCAGTAAAAATAGTTTCTTTTTCATATTTATTAAATTTTAATATACATTTACTTTATATACCTCAATTTCCGGTTGGTAAACAAAAAAAATAATGTAGGAATAAACAAAATTAATGTAAATAGGAAATGCTAAATTGATTGAGATACAAATAAGCGCAGGCTTAGCAGATATTGCCTTCTTTCAGATAGTGGCTGAAGTAAACACATTTAACTATAGAGTGGATCTACCCTTTTCATATCACAAATATGAATATCCAAGCATTCACTAAGTGAACATCTAAACGTTCATTTTTATTATTTAGCAATTCAAACTATTTTATTTCGCTGCTGAATAGACCACTTCAGACAATGTGGGGTGTGAATGAATTGTTGACAATACACTTTCCACGGTCATTCCGTTTGATATCGCAAGAGTAATTTCCGTAATAATATCTGATGCATGAGGTCCGCAAATATGGCAACCGAGTATTTTCCCGGTTTCTTTTTCAGATATTAATTTAACTATTCCTTCAGTATCACCGAGTGCAAGTGCCTTACCATTAGAGCGGAAAAGCGATTTTGAGATTTTCACTTCAAGCCCCTGCTCTTTGCATTGCTCTTCCGTAAGTCCTGCCATTGCACACTCAGGCATCGTAAATACGGCTGACGGAACAACGTTAAGGTTAATATTCTTGCCAATGACTTTAAATCCTTGAGCGGTTGCGGTATGTGCAAGCATACATTTGCCGTTAACATCACCTATGGCATAAACGCCTTCTACCGTTGTCATAAAGTCGTCATTAACGACAACGCCTCGCTTTGTAACTTCAATGCCGGCTTGCTCTAATCCTTCAGGCAATACAGACTTTCTGCCCACTGCCATCAGTACGGCATCAGTCTCTATTGACTGTACCTTATTTTTAGCCTCGTATGTAACTTTAAGTCCGGGTTCTATTGCAGTAACAGCTGCTGAAGTGATAATATTAATTCCACGACGTGACAATGCAGTCTTTAATCTCTTGGATACGTCTTTATCAAATGGTGGAAGTATCTCTTTGCAATATTCTATAATTGTCACTTCTACTCCGAATGCATTCAGGATTGAGGCAAATTCAACACCTATTACACCTCCGCCTATTATACACATTCGTGCCGGCAAAGTTTTCATATTAAGCAAGTCATCGCTGTCTATGGCAAGTTCTGCACCGGGTATTGGCAGGCGTGCGGGTTTTGACCCTGTAGCTATGACAATTTTATCAGCGGTAAACTGTTCGCCGTCACACTCCACTGTGTGGCTGTCAATAAACTTTGCCTCGCCTTTCACCACTTTACACTTATCTAAAAGGAAGGCTATACCTTCACGTAATTGTTCAACGATAGAATTTTTACGTGCTACTGCTGCCGCGAAGTCAAGTGTAAAATTATCAACGTTTACTCCGAAAGTGGCTGCTTCCTTTACAGTCATTGCTACTTCCGCAGAACGGCACAAAGCCTTTGTAGGGATACAACCCCTGTTAAGGCACGTTCCGCCGAGTTCACCTTTCTCGATGACCGTCACGGAAAGTCCCTCGGACACAGCCTCGGCGGCTAATTCATAGCCACCGGGACCTGCTCCTATTATTAGTATATCAGACTTTATCATTGTTCGTTATTTGCCGTTAATTCCGTATAATTAACTATCGGGTGTAATGCTGCTTCCGTATCATCGGGGTGAGATATAGGGCAGTTGTGAGGAGCGGATTTTACCATTTCCGGATTGTCCTTTGCTTCTTCAGCAATCTTATGCATCACTGAGATAAAGTCATCAAGAGTATCAAGCGACTCTGTTTCAGTAGGTTCTATCATCAGAGATTCATGGAATAGCAGCGGGAAGTAAATCGTAGGTGCATGGTAACCATAGTCAAGCAAACGTTTCGCTACATTAAGTGTTGTAACTCCTGTTGACTTATCTATAAGTCCGTCAAACACGAATTCATGCTTGCAAACACCTTCTATCGGGAGTAGATATGCATCTTTGAGCTTTTCTTTCACATAGTTCGCATTAAGCGTTGCAAGAGGTCCTACGTGCTTGATGTTTTCTTTTCCGAGTGAAAGTATATAACTCAATGCGCGAAGTTGCACTGCAAAGTTTCCGAGGTGTGATGATATTCTGCCTAATGCCGTATCGGAGTTTATCACCCCGTATGTGCCGTCATCAAGTTTTACCACTCTCGGGTTTGGCAAAAATTGTTCAAGACCTTTGCGTACTCCCACAGGACCGGAACCAGGTCCACCGCCTCCGTGAGGTGTAGAGAATGTCTTATGCAGATTTATGTGCATCACGTCAAATCCCATATCACCGGGACGTGCTACACCTAACATCGGGTTCAGATTTGCACCATCGTAGTAAAGTAAAGCACCTGATGCATGTACAAGTTCTGCTATTTCAGGAATGTTTTTTTCAAAAATACCCAATGTGTTAGGATTTGTCATCATCATTGCTGCTACGCTATCGTCAAGCAATGGTTTTAAGTCCTCCACATCGACTGTTCCGTCCGGACGACTCTTGACTTCCACAATACTCAGACCTGCAACAGCCGCACTTGCCGGATTTGTTCCGTGGGCTGAATCAGGAACGATAACTTTGGTTCGCTTTAAGTCTCCTCGGCTAAAATGATACGCTCTTATCACCATAAGTCCTGTTAGTTCTCCATGAGCTCCGGCATACGGATTAAGCGTAAACTCACTCATTCCTCCTACTTCAGCAAGGTACGTCTGCAAGGTGTGATATGCTTTAAGTGCGCCCTGCACCGCCTTTACCGGAGTATCCGGGTGAAGATTTTCAAAGCTCGGGTGAGCGGATATTTCTTCATTTATCTTCGGATTATACTTCATAGTACATGAGCCGAGAGGATAAAATCCCGTATCCACACCAAAGTTGTTGTTTGACATATTATTGTAGTGACGAACCACTGTCGGCTCATCTACTTCCGGCAATTCAAGCGGTGATTGACGAAGTATGTTATTATCAAGTTTTACATCTTCAAGATGATTGTCAGGGTGCTTGTAGCCTCTTCTTCCCTTTCGTGACAATTCAAATATCAGACGACTGTAAAATTCACGGTTCATAATTTATTGACTAAACTTTTAGAAGATTTTTATGACTACAATTCACTCACTACGCTCACAAGTTTATTCATTTCGCTCACGGTCTGCTTTTCTGTCACAGCCACGAGTAAATGGCTATCGTCAAGGGCAACTCCTGCGAGAATTCCTTCTGCAAGTGCTTTATCTATTATTGAGCTTGCAGGCATTGAAGTTGTAAGCAAAAATTCATTCAAGTACGGTGCTTCAGGATAAGTTAGTTTTACTTTGCCTGTTGCCACTAATTTTTCTGCAAGATAGTGAGCACCATTTATTCCTTGCCTGTTCATCTCCTGAAGTCCGGAAACGCCGTTCAGTGCTGTAAAGATTGTGACATAAAGCGACATCAATCCTTGATTTGAGCAAATGTTGCTCGTAGCCTTTTCACGACGGATATGCTGCTCACGTGCTTGAAGTGTCAAGACAAAGACTCTGCGACCTTGCTCATCTTTCGTTGCTCCTACAATTCTTCCGGGGATTTTTCTCATCAGCTGCTTCTTGACTGCCATAAATCCCAAGTATGGACCACCATAACTTAATGGTATGCCGAGAGATTGTGCATCACCGACTGCTACATCTGCCCCCCACTCTCCCGGAGTCTTGATTGTAGCCAAATCAGTAGCAATACAGTTTGCTATAAACAGGGACTTATGCGCGTGGCAAAACTCAGCCCAACCGGTGTAATCTTCAATAACACCGTATTGATTTCGTAATGCAACTATTACACCTGCCACATCATCTGCTGAAACCATTGTCTCAAACGCAGCCTTATCGCAGACTCCGTCTTTTTCAGGTATCAACACAATCTCTACTCCGTGGTAGAGTGCGTATGTTTTCACTACGTCAATAACCTTTTTGTGTACAGTCGCAGACACAAGCACTTTTTTACGTTTTCTTGAATTTGCCACTGCCATCATCATGGCTTCTGCCGTAGCTGTACAACAATCGTACATTGAAGCATTTGACACGTCCATATCTGTCAATCGACATATCAATGATTGGTACTCAAAAATGTATTGGAGAGTACCTTGAGATATTTCCGGCTGGTACGGAGTGTATGCCGTAAGGAATTCGGATCGGGCTATCAGTGACTTCACTGCTGCAGGTGCGGAATGGTCGTAGAAACCATTTCCTGCAAAGCATACAAGTTTGTTGTTCTGTTCACCAAGTGAATCAAAGAAGTCACGAACTTCTTTTTCACTCATCTCGGACGGAAGAGAATATTCGCCCTTGAACTTTAACTGCTCCGGAACATCGCTGTAAAGGTCTTCAATGCTTTCGAGTCCGCAACTGTCAAGCATCAAGCGTACATCATCTTCTGTGTGAGGAAGATACCTGTGATTCATATAATATAGTAGGTTAGGCATTTAAATCATATAGGCACAATAGCCTTGTGCCTATAATCATTGATTTTTTTGACTTTAATTTTTTATCAGTAATGACTGCGACTGCTATTAATGCTCTGACTCGCAAAGTGTCTTGTATGCAGCTTCGTCCATCAAGTTGTCAAGTTCAGTCTCATCAGAAAGTTCCACCTTAATAATCCAGTTTGCCATTGCATCTTCGTTCACAAGTCGTGGATTATCAACAAGTGCTTCGTTGATTTCTACAACAGTACCGCTCACCGGTGCTATCAAGTCACTTGCAGCTTTTACACTTTCTATTGCGCCAAACTCTTCGCCTGCCTCAATTTCGTCATCAACTTCAGGCATATCTACATATACCACATTGCCAAGCGCACGCTGAGCGTAATCAGAAATACCGATAAAACCCACATTGCCTTCTACCTTGACATATTCGTGAGTATTGGAATAATAAATTGCCATTTTGTTTACCTTTTTTATGTTGTTATTAATTATTATTTCTTATAACTTTTCTTATAAAACTTTTTCTTTACCACTATTGCCGGAAATACTTTACGACGGATACGTACTTTGAGCGGAGTATCTACTGCAGAATATCTTGAATCAATAAGTGCCATTGCAATACTCTTATCTACGGAGATTCCTCTGTAGCCTGTGGTGATAGCGCCTATTACTTCATCTGCATCATTAAGCACTTCGTAACCGTGGCGCGGGATTGCTCTGTCAAGAAGTTCTATTCCCACAAGTTTACGACTTACGCCTTCTTCTTTTTGCTTTATAATCGCTTCTTTACCGATAAACTCAGGCTTTTCCGCTTTCACGAATATTCCGAGTCCGGCTTCTATCGGAGTTATCTCATCTGTAAGTTCGTCACCGTAAAGCGGTAACCCCACTTCAAAGCGTAACGTATCACGACAACCTAAGCCACATGGTTCTACGAGCCCTGTTTCAAGCAGTTTATCCCAAATTTTGCAAGTCACTTCATGTGACGCATATATCTCAAATCCGTCTTCTCCGGTATATCCCGTACGACTGATTATTATTTCATTTCCTTCGTACTGAGTTTCCTTAAATGTGTAGAAAGAAAGTTCCGCACACTCTATCCCAAGTTTTTCAGTAATAATCTTTTCTGCTTCAGGTCCTTGAATAGCAAGTTCACCGTAAAACTCACTCAGATGATTTATTTCTACGTCAAAACCGTCTCGATGAGACATTATCCAGTCAACATCTTTGTCTATATTTGCAGCATTTATCACAAGGAAAAAGTCATTATCACTGCGCTTATACACAAGCAAATCATCAACAACACCACCTGTCGGGTTAAGCATCATTCCGTAGAGACATTTACCGTTTTCGGCACCTCTGACGTCGTTTGTGAAAATATGATTTACGAATCGCTCGGCATCTGCGCCTTTTACTTCCACCTCACCCATGTGAGATACATCAAAGACGCCGCAATGATTTCGAACCGCATTATGTTCTTCCACAATGCCTTTGTACTGTATTGGCATATCAAAACCGCCAAACGGACTCATCTGCGCACCAAGGGCTACATGACGAGAATGTAGGCAAGTCTGCTTTAGTGATTCCATGATAATATCGATTTATAGTATTTGTTATTATTAGTACACAAATGTAATTATAATCAGGCAAACAGCCAAATAATTAAGAAAAAAACTATCGCATCCGTGATACCTTATTGCAATATCAATTCGTATGCCTTTTTCTTTTCACTGTCGAAGGTAAAACTGTCAATAATTGCACTTGAGTTTTTCAAGTCAACTATCTTCCCTGAAAAACAACCTAATGCCTTCAACTTATCATCTGAAAAATCAAACAGACGGAGAATGCTTGCCACCTGCTCGCACGTAAATTTGCTGCCTAATGCTCCAAGACGGATATCCTTTATCTTATCATCAGTAAATGAGTCCTTTTTTACTGCTGAATAAAGATAATTAAAATCACTGCTACTCATTGCACGTCCGTGATGTCCGCAATTATCCTTACATTCATAATTATCTCTCTGAGCCACGGGTACAGCACTCGTACTCATTCCGGCACAAGCTAAAAGTAATGCTGCTACAAAAAAATACTTTTTCATATTGACCATTTATTTTTTATATAGAGCAAAGATAATACTTAATCATCAAATAACTGCATCCCTATGCAAAATAAATGTTAACACATACGGCTCTATCATACTCAAAAATGAAAGAGCCGCATAGCAAATTGGCAAAATATGCCTGATTTAATAGTCGTAAATTACTTTATCCCCTTATTGGGCAGAAGAAAAAGAATCTATCGTAATAATTTTCTGCTTAAGTTTTCCTGCGTTTTCTATCATTGTGGATTCTTGTTTTACTACACGGCAAGGCAGACCCGAATAAGTATAAATAAACTGAAGATATTCCTCGTAAGTACCATCGGTATTGACCTGAGCATCAAAATTTTCATTAAAGCTCTTTGTGACACTATCATTTGAAAAAGCATCAACAATTCCACCCACCAATTCCTTCATAAGTTTCTGAGGCACAACGTTAACCACATCATACACCACGTGATACAGTCCTTCCACCGTATCTTCACTTGCCGAAATATATGTAGTCGTTTCAAGTTGAGTATCAGTAGCATCTTCATGCTCCGTAAATTCACCCGTATTTATACACTTGCCATGATTAATGAACAGCAAAGTAAGTTCCTCAAGATAGCCGTCAATCAGTTTATCAGTATCAATCTTTTTGGCATAATCCTTAATATCAAAACCGACCTTTTTCATTTCCTTAATTTCAGGAAGTTCATACAAGTCATTCAAAACATTCTTGTAAAGCGACTTTGCCTGTTTCTTTATTTGACTTAAGTTATTGTACTTCGTAATAGCACCGTATTCATCAGTTTCAAAACGAACGGTCGTGCCAACGATTTTTTGAGCATACTTAGCAGTAATCTCTTTTTGAAATCTTTCAAGGACTGAAGCGGAATCAGAAAGTTCAGGCTCGGGGAACTCAAGAAAAGTATATTCCATCTTATAACCCTTAGCAGTGGAATCCACAACATTCAGGCGAACCTTCATTGAATAATAAGCCGAACATACACTGTCTGTACCATCAATTTTCCACGCCGTCTCCTCCACCCAATAAGTAGCAGTATCGTACTTATTGAAAAAACCGATTACGCACACGGAAGAATCCTGTACATCTTCCAAACTTTCTTCTTCTGACGTAGAAACCTCACCATAAGCGGATACACCTGCCGTAAAAGCCAAAACAAAAAATAGCCAAACTAAAATCTTCTTCATTAATAGTCTTAGGGTTAATAGATAATAGAATTAGGAAATACTTTTACTTCCCCACAAAATTAAACAATTTTCACAATGCAATCAATAATTTTTAAATTTTCTTTCAAAAAAGCACAAAATTAATTCACCCGTATGACATAAAATTCAATAAAAAGCATTACCTTTGCACCGCAAAAGCACTTAGGAGTGATGCTCGAGTGGCTGAAGAGGCACGCCTGGAAAGCGTGTAAACGTCAAAAGCGTTTCGGGAGTTCGAATCTCCCTCACTCCGCCAAAACACGCTAACCATCAACAAGTTAGCGTGTTTTTATTTCCCCAAGTAATTCTTGTCAAAAGTAAAAAAATATTTTTCTCAACTAATATGGCTCAATAGTTCGATTTTAATAAAATCAGTTGCTTGAAGAAATATTTTTCAGACAGTTTCTTGTTGCGGAACATTTTTTTATCCTTATTGAGATAATAACCGAAAGTAAATTAATAAACTCGGTGGTATATACTCGGTAATCATTATGGACATTGACTAAAGAAAATATGTTCAATAATAGCCAAACAGACCCGAAATGGGGAAAATAAGCCCCAAATCGGTCTGTTTTTGCTTTTATCTCAGATTTTGCACCTTGAGAATCTAATATTTTGGAAAAATACGAAAATTTTGATCGCTTGACATATATCGCATTCTCTGAGACATAAAAAACAAGATGATGTACCAAATGCTTTATTTTGATACCCACCATTTTGCGCCAGTTGGCATAGAGCAAGCGAGTAATTCTGCCGTCTTTGTCGGCAGGAGCGAAACGGCAATAGCAGACCTCCTTGCGGAGCAGACGCACAATCTTCGAGTCGTCGCGAGAAAGGATAATCACACTTACGGCTAATCCGAAGTGCTTGAAGTCTTGACATACGCCGAGAAAATACGAGGCGATGTCATTGTCAAGAAAGAAGTCATTGACTTCGCTCTTGACCGAGGCGGAAGCGAGACAAGTATCGTATCGGAGACCGCTTCCGAAACTGACTTCTGCATTGAACATTTGGCACGTGGAGAGAGTCTCGTCGTCCTCGATGAGCTTCAATATGTCGAATGGCATATTGTTGTCGCCTCCCCACGGCATATAAGAAAGTGTGTCGTCGATGATGACCGGCACGATGTCAACGTCTTCTTTGAAGACCGCTGACGAGTTCACTTGAAACGCCGCCCGAGCCGACAGGTTCGGTAGCGTTTCGACCGAGTTAAAATTAAGCGAGTCCATAACACTGTAGTTTTTGCTACAAAGTTATGAACCCGCAATGCGTTCCGAAAAGACGCTAAATTAGTAATTAACTAAATATAATCCACCCCAGATAGATAATCCTGCCATTATCCAAGAACATACTGATGGCAAAATTGAAAAATATGGTGGGATTTTACTATAAAGTTTTATAGAAATTATAAATCCCAAAATAAACCAGAGTGAGTATGAGTTTATGATTAACCAAGCAATTGGAACTAAGTCATCATGCTTTACATGATCCATAAAGAGAGAAGCAAATAAAACAAGAGGTGCACCAATTATAGGCAGAGTAAAAATGTAAGTACTCCAAAAATACCATCTTGCAACATTATATTTTTTCGATAGCTGTTTACCACAAAAATATATTCCAACAATCAATCCAATTACGATTAGCGCAATTATTGAATATTGATAAATAAAAACAATAATGTCTTTGAAAGTAAATGTTTCCATACCGCAAAGTTACGGATAATTTGCGACATATTAAAGGAATACTTCAAGGTCATTGACCTTGAAGATGCAGCAGTCGCGGATTTTACGACATTCGCCGGAGGAAAGCAGCTTGACGTTGCGCCAACCTCCGTAAAAATTGTATCGCAGGGAGGTACAGTTTCGGAGTTCGAGGATAGAGCCGTTTGCTTTCCACACGGAAATATCCACCGGGTCGCCGCTGTTAAGCATAGTGCGAGCGGTGGTAATGTGTATTGCTTTTGACATAGCGTTTATCGTTTATCGAAGTTCTCGTACCTCTTAACTCGTCCCTCGTACCTTTTCTCTAACCTCTAACCTGTGCGGAGGGACGGTACTTGTACACAAGTCCGTTCCCGTAGCACACCTCAGCATTGAACATTTGGCAAGTGGAGAACGTCTCGTCGTCCTCGATGAGCTTCAATATGTCGAATGGCATATTGTTGTCGCCTCCCCACGGCATATAAGAAAGTGTGTCGTCGATGATGACCGGCACGATGTCAACGTCTTCTTTGAAGACCGCTGACGAGTTCACTTGAAACGCCGCCCGAGCCGACAGGTTCGGTAGCGTTTCGACCGAGTTAAAATTAAGCGAGTCCATAACTTATAGCTTTTGCTACAAAGTTATGGATCCGATATGCTTCCGTAAAAGATAAGAATTAGTCTATGCCGAAATCAAAGACTCCGCTATAACCGCCAGTACCGTAAGATGTAAACATTATGCAGTATTCTCCTGGAGTAGCTGTTATTTCCATTTCATATATACCATTTTCAATTTCAGTTGTTTTGATTTCTATATCTTCTACTTCTTCAGCCATAGTTGAAGATGTGCCGAAAGGCTTAATCTTCATAGTAGTTAAATATCTCTTACCTTTCTTTACATCAAATCGAGCAACGCCAAAATCAGTAATAGAATATGATGGAGAAAACATATAATGTGACGCAGCATTATTAACATTTACAGCACCAAAAACAAATTTGAATTTGGCAGTGCCATTAAATCTATTTTGACTTTGTGCACCGTAATATTCTAATCGAGCAGTTCTGTTAAACACTCCCGAGATTTTTATGTTTTTATATTTAATTGGATTAACGGCAGTTTCTGTATCTCCCTTTATCATATATAATCCAATTGAATGTTCTTGTGCATAACAACCCAATGTGCAAGCACAAATAGCGAAAATAAGTAGTATAAAATTTTTCATATTGTGAATGTGGTGATTAATACCTGCGAAGGTAAGCATTTCAGTTGATTATGCGTAACGATTAGGAAATTAATTTATAGGAATACTTCGCAATCATTAACTAAAAAATGCAACAGTCGCTGATTTTGCGGATTTGTCCCCGGGAATCGGGAGTTTGAGGATAGAATAGAAAGATTGAAAAAAACTTGAAAATTTCAGTATCAAATATATTCAAATAACTAATAATCAAACATTTGACAAAGGATTTACTAAATTCCGGAAATAGTGTATATTTCTATTCGTGACGCATTAATTCCTGCAACATTCAGCTCATCTCCGGTTATAGATAAATTGCAATAGTTATCAAGCGACTTTTTCGTTACTAAAATTGCAGAAGTACCTCCTTCGCTCGGCACATTACCCATTCCGTTGTATGCCATACATTGATTTTTGCTTAATACCCATACTTCAATGTAATTTATCACCATCTTTGTTAACCCGGACATTACCTGTGCAATTCAGATTTTGACGATTATCTGATAGTGTTCCTGCAGGGTATGTTGCTATATTTTTTGGAGAAAAAATTTTGTAAGTCCAATCAGGTGAATCATTCTGCATCAATTTCAGATGTCCTACGGTTTAGTTAAGTGCTCTGTCTGAAGCAGATTGCGTAGGTTGACCCGAAAATGTTTCAGAAAATTTCAATACTTAAAAATAATGAATTTTAACATAAAAAATCATTATTTCTGAGTATTGTGTAAAAATCAGCCTATAAGTAATTTTGCGCTGAAAAAATATAACGATTATTTGTATAAAATGGAACTTAACAGATTATTAACAATCAGTGCAATTACCATAGCTTCTTTAGCTACAATTAATGCACAGGAAGTAACCAAGAAATCAAGAGTCAGTTTAGGCGGATATGGTGAAATTGCCTATACACGAAATTTCTTCAGCGATCACGTAAGCAGATACAGTCAGCCTGAAGAGCATAAAGATGACCCAAGTCACGGACGTTTTGATATTCCTCACGCTGTAATCTATCTCGGGTACGATTTTGGAAAAGGATGGACATTCAGCACTGAAATTGAATTCGAACACGGAGGCACTGGAGTTGCTTACGAAAAAGAAGATGAAGAAGGCGGCGAATGGGAACAAGAGACTGAGAAAGGCGGTGAAGTAGAGCTTGAACAGTTCTGGATCCAAAAATCATTCAGTAGAGCACTTAACTTGAGAATGGGACATATCGTAGTTCCCGTTGGACTCAACAACGCACACCACGAGCCTCTGAATTTCTTTACCGTTTATCGTCCTGAGGGAGAAAACACGATTATGCCTTCAACCTGGCACCAAACAGGAGCAAGCCTTTGGGGTTACATTGGCAAATTCAAATACGAAGCACAATTCCTTGCCGGTCTTAACGCTGACCACTTCACAAATACCGGCTGGGTAAATAAGGGCAACTCATCTCCTATGGAATTCGAAATTGCAAACAAGTACGCTGTTGCACTTCGTGTAGATAACTACTCTATACCGGGTCTACGTCTTGGATTTAGCGGTTACTACGGACACTCAATGGGGAACAGTTACCCTAATAATTCAAAAGGCGTTGATGCTACTTACAGCGGTAAAGTTGTAATCGGCTCTTTCGACTTCACCTACAATGCTCACAACTGGCTCATCAGAGGTCAGGCTGATTACGGCTACTTAGGTGATGCAGAACAACTCAAATATCTTTACAACCGTCTTAACAACAAGTCTCCGTACAAACACTCTGCATTTGTCAGCAAAAACGCTTACGCAGTAGGTATTGAAGCCGGCTACGATATCTTCGCTCATTTCACAAAACTCCACAAGGACGAACAGAAAATGTATCTTTTCGGAAGATACGAACAGTACAATCCGTATGCATCACAGACTAAGGGAACTGCATACAACTACACTGAAATCAAGAGAATGGCTGTGGGTATAAACTATATGCCTATAAAGCAAATTGTGATTAAGGGTGAATACTCTCACAGATTCCTCAGAAGCGTTTACAATGACGAACCGTCTGTTAGCATCGGCGTGGCATATCAAGGTTGGTTCCTTTGATGAATTGAAATTAAATAAATCTCATAATAAATAATAAAATGAAAAAGAAATTTTACATTCTATCACTACTCCTTTCCGGAGCAACAATGTTTTCTTCTTGCGGCGACAATAACAATAATGGCGGAGATGATTCTCGCTATAAAGACAGAAGTTTCGGTAGTACCGCAATCAGCGATTGTAAAACAGTGGTAAACACACTTACAGATGCCAATGAAGTAATCGGTTCCGCAAACCTCTCAAGTGAACAGGAAACATACTTACGTAACACTCTTGTCAATGTGGTAAACAACGTTATTGTTCCTACATATACAAACCTTGCAAATGATGTCGAAAAACTTGAATCGACACTTCACAATCTTAATGTCAACACTATCACACAGAGTGATATAAACAATGCCTGTCAGCATTTCAAAGATGCTCGTAAACACTGGGAACAAAGCGAAGCTTTCCTTGGCGGTGCAGCATCTGACTTTGACATTGACCCGACTATTGACTCATGGCCTCTTAACAGAACTTTGCTCCACAGTTATTTCATCAATGGTATGTCAGACGAAGCACTTGAGGACCAAACAATTCTTGGTTTCCACGCTCTTGAATTTATTCTCTTCCGTAATGGACAACCTCGTAGCGTATCAGAACTTCAGGGTTATGATACCTATAAAAACTTTACAGATATCAAAGGTTCTGACGAGCTTACATACGCTCAAACGATTTGTACACTTCTCAAACAACGTTGTTTCCAACTTCAAGTGGCTTGGGAAGGCGAAACTGCAGCAAATGCTTCACGTCTTCAACTCGTAAAAGAAGCTAAACTTTCTTACACTACTATTAAAGGCCTCAGCTATGGTGAAAATCTTACTAAGGCAGGCATCTCTGGCAGCAAGAGCACATTCCCTACTCTTAAATCTGCTATTGCACAAGTTCTTTCTGATGACGAAGGTAGCTGCGCAGCTATCGCAGACGAAGTAGGTACTGCTAAAATAGCAAACCCATTCTCTGCCGGTGATATTTCATACGTTGAATCTCCATACAGCTACAATTCAATCACAGACTTCTGCGATAATATCCGCAGTATCAGAAACGTTTGGCTCGGCAGCATTGATGGCAAAGCCGCTGAAAACAGTTTCCATGGCTTCTTCGTGCGAGTTAACAAGAACAATGTAAATACAACTGTTGAAAATGCATACGAAAGTACAATTTCTTCAATCGGAAATATGCCAAGTCCTTTCGTTAAATACGTAAGCACAATTTGGAATATTAAATTTGAAGATGATGAAGATTGGGACTAATTTGCATAAATACATAAAATCATGAACAACAAATTACTAAAATTGGCTATTGCCTCACTTGTTTGCCTTCCTGCTTTATCTTCATGCTCTGATGATAATCTTAACGGCAAACTCGGAGACCTTGAAGAAGGTAATTCCGAATTCGGCAAGAGCAATGATACATTCAGCGCTGAAGAATGGTACTCCGGCGGTGTTCTCGGTACTACCAAGAATGCAAGTTATTCAGCTCCAGCCCCGGCAGTAGAAAATGTAGCCGGAATGGATGAAAGTTTCAAGAAAGGCGAAGACTTCTTTGAACATGCTTATACTATTACAGAAAACCCACGTAAAGGTCTTGGTCCTGCTTGGGTAAGAAACAGTTGTATTGCATGCCACCCATCATACGGTCATGGTAAACGTCAAGACAGTTATAACGCCAACATTGTCGGCAACGGCTATCTTCTCGTCATCTACCACCCTACTGCAGGTGTTGATGCCCTCGGCAATTCATACGCTGCAAACAGTTACATCACCGAAGTGACAGGTATGCCGCAAACTCAGGCTATGCACCCGTTCAAAGCACCTATTGATGAGTCTAAAATCACCATTCAATGGAAGAATGTAACTTCAATGCCAAGCGGACTTCCAATGCAGTTCGCTGACGGGGAACAGTATTCGCTTATCTATCCTGAAGTCACCATACCTCAATCAGCTTTTAATACAGACCCTAAGCCGGACAACTACGAAGTACGTCTTGAATCAACTATCGGCGTTTATGGAACAGGTCTTCTTGATGCTATTGACCAAGATGATATGAAAGCGGAATATCAAAAGCAAGCGAAGTACGGTGTCAAACTTAATCCCGGCATTTGGAACACAGGTGCCAACGATTGGGCTTCAACTGCTTGGTACACACTTGCTGACGGACAAAAGAAAGTGAAAAAGTTCACTTATGCGATGACTCGTGCATCACTTCAAGATGGTCCTGGTGCTAATGCAATTTGGAATATCACAAACGTTACCCGTTCTGACCGTCACTACTTCTATTCCACACCTGCGTGGGCAAGAGCTATGGCTAAAGATCAAAATGTGATTGACTACATCAGTAAAAACGGTGCTGATATCACTTCTATTCTTCACCCGTATTACGGCACTAACAGCGCAGAAATTGCTGCTAATATTGAAAAGCTTCTCGGTATTTTCAAAGGCACTCAAAAAGATCTTTTTGAACAGTACTTTGTAAACGGTGCTCCTTACAACGGCGAGGAAGAAATGAGCGATAAAGATTACTACGACTTTATGGTATGGCATAGAGGTCTCGCTGTCCCTGCAGCTCGTGACCTTGACAAAGCAGAAGTCAAAAGAGGTAAACAAGTCTTCATGTCTATCGGTTGCGCTAATTGCCACAAACCATCTTGGAAAACAGGAGATGACAACTATTGGGTTGACAACAGTATCAAAGCATACGCTAAGGCTGAAGGACTTAATGCCAACAACATTTTGCCTAAATTCCCTAACCAGACTATTTGGCCATACACTGACTTGGTTCAACACCAACTCCACATGGCTAACGATATCCGTACAGGTTGGTGCCGTACCACTCCTCTTTGGGGTCGTGGATTATCATTGCGCCTCACAGGTGCTGATGACCGCTTACATGATTGTAGAGCAAGAAGCGTTGTGGAAGCGATTATGTGGCACGGCTATTCTCAAGAATCCGATGCGTACAACGAAGCCGTTAAATTCTATAACTTGAGTAAAGAAGACCGCGATGCCGTTGTAGCATTCATTGAAGCAATCTAATGAAAATCATCAAGAACATCATTGCAATCCTGTGCATGCTTATTATAGTATGCATGGGATTTGCTACTTTTATTGAAGTAGCAAAAGGAACTCCATTCGTACATGAACACATCTACAGTTCATGGTGGTTTATCACCATTTGGACAATAACTTCCATAGCGTGTATCATATACTTTATTTCAAGAAAAATCAAGAAGGCAAGTACAATTCTCCTTCATACATCTTTCTTGGTTATACTTATAGGCGCTTTACTGACACACTGCTTTTCAACACAAGGATTTGTCAGCCTCCGCACTGGAAGAGAAGTATCTGAATACACTGGCAGCGACAATCAAATCCGACAATTACCATTCAGCATCACTCTGAACCGATTTGAAATAGAAAACTATGCAGGAACAAATACTGCTTCCGATTACTTTTCATTTCTAATCATTCGCGATAACGGTAAAGAGTTTTCAACACGAGTATCAATGAACAAAATCTTTTCATATAGGGGAATCAGATTATACCAATCTGCGTACGATGATGACTTCTGTGGCACTACTCTGTCACTTAATTCGGACCCTTTAGGAATTCCGGTTACATACACCGGATATGCCCTACTCTTTATCTCAATGATATGGCTTTTACTTGATTCAAAAGGCACTTTCAGGAAAGCCCTTAGCGCACAGTTATCAAAAGGTTTTGCGCTTGCTGCTCTAATCCTCATGTCTTCACTTACATTTAATACTAAAGCAGCAACAACGGTATCACCGGAGTTAGCAAACAAATTCAGTGAACTATATATCCTTTACAATGGAAGAATCTGTCCGATGGAAACGTTTGCTATTGATTTTGTAAAGCAAGTTGATAAAGAAGGAAATTACGATGAATACACCCCGGAACAGTTACTATTGGGATTTACCCTTTGGGGAAATGAATGGGCTTTAGAACCTAATATTGGCGAAAAAGGAAGCATTATTGACTATAACAGAATCCTGAAAATTTTTCCGCACAATTACGACAACACGGTCACCTGGGTATCTCCTTCTGACAAGCCGCTCAAAGGAATGACTACGGAGCAATGCTTGTATATACAAAACGTACTGCCTTTGCTGAAAGAAGCTGTCACTGCCGGAGACGATGCATTGGCAAACAAGATCGTAAATAAAATGATTGTCTATCAGCAAAAATATGCCGGAGACTCACTGCCAACGGACTTACAGCGAAATGCTGAACACATAAACAATACTGTTCACTTCGCTACAATCCTCTCAATGAGTTGCCTGACAATCGGACTGTTACTATTGATTATATATATAGTGTCACTCGTCAAAAGCAGAGATATCTTAAACCGTAAACTGCATATTTTTGTTAACGTAATCACGTATATTGTCACACTGATGTTGATAGCAAGCTTTGTAATACGCTGGATTATTTGCAACAGAGCACCACTGACGAACGGATATGAGACAATGATGTTCGTGGCAATGTTAGTAATGATAATAACAACCATTACAAAGAATAAATTACAAATAGTATTACCATTCGGATTTCTCAGTTCAGGCTTTTTTCTTTTAGTATCCCATATCAATGAGATGTCGTCAGCGATAGGAAATGCAATGCCCGTACTGAACTCACCATTACTGAGCATTCACGTATCAATGATAATGCTTGCGTATGCCCTTTTATCACTCACATTTATCAGCAGCGCCACAGCACTGTGTATTAATATAAAGCACAAATATCCGGAGCAGACGCTATCATTAAGGCAGTTTAATACCATAATGCTATACCCTGCACTGACTACGCTGACAATAGGAATATTTGTAGGAGCAATATGGGCAAACGTATCATGGGGAACATATTGGAGTTGGGACCCGAAAGAAGTGTGGGCGCTGATAACACTATTAGTATATTCAGCCCCGGTACACGGACAGTCCTTCAAATCATTTTACAACCCTACATTTTACAATGCCTACTTTGCCATAGCATTCATCACCGTCTTAATGACATTCTTCGGAGTCAACTATTTCTTAGGAGGTATGCACTCGTATGCGTAGCGATGGTGTTTATAGGTTTGATAAGAAGAGTTTAATGAGGTAAGCAATAAGATATTCTCCGTTTTGAATATCATAGCCGGTACGAGACGGTGCGGTCTGTAAAGAATCAGGATATTTGATATAAACATCTACCACAGACCGAACCCCTCGTACCTCCGAGGTGTGTCCTCACTATATATGGCTATCTCAGGGTGGCGCACAAAGTGCTTTCCCTGAGTTCCTTACATCCGAATGTCTTTGACTTTACTTGATGACTTTTTTTACACTCTATACATTATATTGTTAAATGAAAGTGTCGTGCATCTTAACAGATTTAGATGATTAGATGATATATTATTTTTTTCAAAATTCCATCCTTGAACAAAATATGTTGTTTCTATTTTCCCTTTCTATATTATCTTATGATCATCTAAATGATAAAATACGTATATATCACCTCTCATTAGCCTTAGTATAGTGTTGCATAATCATACTTTACAATTTTACATATTAATGGGTATGGCAAAATATTTTAAGGTTCATAGCGAGGTCGAGAGTCTAATATTGCATCTATAACTAACATATTTATAAACAAGGAAATTACATCTTTTTTTGTCCACTCTGTTTTTTTTACAATTATTGCATAATCAGTCTGTTTTGAAAATGACCGAATAATTTCCATAAAGTCCTTAACAACTTTGGTCGTAAAGTCATCATCATTAATAATGCAATTCTCCATATTCGAGTTGATATCTTTTAACAAATACTCCAAATTCACTATAAACCTTTTATTCTCAGACAAAAATAAGCGATATTTATTATTTTCAATCTTAGTATATATGCTATTAAAATATAACTTATTATTAACAATATGTTTTATATGTTTTTTTAATAAGTAACCCAAAACTACAGATTCTACATCTTGTTTATTATCAGTTTTTTTCAAAAGATACTTAACTGTTTTTAATATCCGCAATGGTTTTATTAATAGGTTATCCAAATCAAAAGTAATATCTTCCTGTTTTCTTATATTATTGCAACATAGCAGTATATCATCATTATAATTTTGCATCCTGTCTTTCAGATGTTTCATTATAATATAAAGATCTGAATTTTGATTATAGATATCTATATGAAAAATATCATTAAAGTTTGATAATTTCATTGCTATGATATTATTTGACAATACACTTTTATTCTCTTTATAAGCAGTAGCATTTATAATTGCGTACATTATATTTCTATATAAGTCAAGAATAAAATCATAGCATAATTCATCTTGAACATCTGTACTCACCCTAACTACGTTACGCGCAGTCTGCTTGGAAAATTTATATCCCAAATATCCAAATAAAGCACCGAATAATCCAAAGATGGCGGCAAAGATTGCAATACCAAGATTCCATGATGCTAACGTTAAATTTTGAACGGTGTATGGTTCCGGCTTACTATTTTCAGCCATTTCAAGTATGCGAGGAACTACAACATCTATAGAATCCTTTATAGACTCCAGTATTTCAATACTTAGACTATCGGTTGTCACGTAAACTGTATCAACCACTTTACAATATTTTTTTTACTGATTTACAAATTGCATCATACAACTTTTCTTTTTTACTCATCATCATTAGTTTTCTAAAGATATCACAACGACGTATTTTTTCCGACTCTGAAACATTATCTTCCATTTCATAAGCTTTCGTACCACGCCTTGGACTAAACTTATTGATATTAATGTGGTCAAAATCACATCTTATTAAACAATCTATTGTTGCTAACACATCAGCCTCGGTTTCATTTGGGAAACCAACAAGAATTTGAGTATGTTTATTAACTTTATAACCTTGATTATTCATATCTTCAATACACTGTATGAATGGTTCTAAATTTGGATTTCTATTCATTGCTTTAAGTATTGAAGGACTTGCAGATTGTATAGCACAACAAAAATAATTTATAAAGCCTGTTGCAAAAAATTTCTTAAATTCGTTATAGTGTTTAACGAATACATCTGGGTGAATGTATCGTATTGCTATTGAAATATCCGGAGCAAAAGAATGAATTTCATCTAAAAGCGTTATGATATTTTCACCAAAATCCATTCCGTAGCAACCAACTTCGTCTCCTACCATCATAAAGTGCCTAAACCCTAATTCCACGCCTTCTCTAAATTGCTTGACTACAAGATTCTTATTAACACTCCTAAATTTGCCAATAGCCAATTTTGTTGCACAATAACTACAATTTCCGGGACAACCGTATGATACTTTTATCTGATACACTTCTTTGTCCTGCCAAACATACCTTCTGAGAGTACACCGGTCATATTGCATCTTGCAATTATTTGTTTCGCATAGTTCATCTATTTTGCAAAGTATACACTCCTCATCATTTGGAATCCACTCTTTTCTTTCTGCATCTAAAGTTGGATTTATATTATAATATACGTCACTTAATGGCACTGTCGCGCCAATCAATTCATTAAGAGTTTCCAATTTTTGATATGTTAACAAAATTGCTGATGATGAAACCTCTAATATCCTTTTTTGAGCAAATGCAGGTAAACAACCAGCGACAATGAATGTTGTTGTTTTACGTCTATTTCTTTCAATATCAGCGATCATCTCAATAGCTTGATTTTCCTCATTATGAGTTACGCCGCAACAAGTCATCACAAGTATATCTGCTGTCTCAAGACTCTCAGTTCGCTCCCACAAATTTACTTGAAAAAATTTTGCAATTCTCTCAGTCTCGTGCTTTAATACAGCACAACCATTTGATGCTATATATACTTTCATATAAGTTTATTTTTATCTATGTACAATATTGTTTCTACTATCAAATCTATTAAAGACTCTACATCTCTTATATCACACATCTCAACCTGCGTATGCATATACCTATTTGGAATACTCAACAAAACAGTTTTTACACCCTTATTTGAAACTTGAATTGATGAAGTATTAGTTCCACCAGTAGAACTTGGGGTAGCATTAAGTTGAATATTAATTTTTGATTTCTTGGCAACAGCTCTTATAATAGTTACGATATCTTTATCACAATCCGTATTGCGATTTACTATAGGACCATTTCCCAACCTGACATCTCCATATTTTTTCTTACTTATATTCGGAACATCTGTAGAAATACCTACATCAACAGAAATTGACAACTGCGGATTTATGTTATTAACACAGACTTTTGCGCCTTTGCAACCAACTTCTTCTTGAACTATAAAAGCGCCACATACACCTATACTCAATAGTTTATTGGAAAGTCGGCGTATTACTTCAGCTACAACATATACGCCTATCTTATCGTCTAATCCTTTCGACACAATAGAGTGGTCGCCAAGACGAATGAAATTTGGAATAAACGATACATAGTCTCCTACAGATATTATTTTTAATACATCGTTTCTACACAAGCCTGTATCAATCCATAATTCTTCCAATTCAGACACTTTTGACCTTTCATCTGTTTTTTGTATATGTATAGGTCTTTTACCAATTACTCCATATATAAGATTATCATCTGAAGTATGAATGATAACTTGCGATCCCGGCAATGTTGAATTGTCTATTCCGCCACACTGTCTGACATAGACAAAACCCAATTCATCAATATAGGTTACTTGAAATCCTATTTCATCTATATGTGCTTCAATCATAATACGTTTATCCGCATCAGGATTCAACATAACATACGTATTATTTATACAGTCTCTATATGTCTTAGATGAATTCCCCTGCAAGTAAGTTTCAACACATTTAATAACAGATTCTTCAGCACCGGACACTCCGGATTTACACAATAACTGCTCTAAAAAAATCCAATCAATCATAATCACTTAATTACATATTTCAAAATATATCTTTCCAGAAAATATCTCATGGATGCACAATAAGCATTCCGGGCATCATCACTCATAGTACAATTATCTGTATAGCAACCACCAGCACAATGCCATTTACATGGACATAATTCACATCTATCAAATTTGTGTTGATTATATCCTAGAATTTCCGTTAATTTTGCTTTGTCTATATAAATGCTGCCATCATCACACACTTTGCCGAAGATGAATTTATCATATAATAAATCTTTACTTGAAGATACACAATGGCATATTGATAATGTACCCTCTGCTGTTAGTACAAATTTGCCGGGACAATATCTATCAGCTAGACATATCACAGCATTCCAATATGGAGAAGTCAAGTATATTCCGTTTTCTTTTGCAACATCCATTGCATCAAAAAAATTATCAACAAAATTACTATAATAGCGCACCCTACTTTCTATTGTAGGAAAATAACTATCTGAAATCAATAATTTAAATGACACTTTGTTTACTAATGGCATTTTTTCTGCCATACAAAGTATCATTTCTTTCATTCTATCTACATTCTCATTAGTTATAACAGTATTAAGAGCTATGTCCAATCCGGATTCAGCGAATTTATTAATATTATTCTTTACAAGATCAAAGTTTCCTCTTTGCTTATTTTGTATATCTTCAAGAATATCAAAAGAAACAGATAAACTGATTTTATTTAATATGCAATATTCCATTATATCATTTGATATAATGGAGCCGTTTGTCACCAAAGATATCGGCAAGTCTTTTTCTCTACTAGCATTTATTTTGTATGCATAATCCAAAGCTCTTTTTAATACCTTCCACGAAAGCAATGGTTCTCCACCGCCCAAAACAGATATTGTCAACCGTTCGTTAACTGCTCTTTCCGGACTTAAGAAGTATTTGATAGCATGGTATAATTTATTTTCTGATATTTCTATACCTGAGCGCCCGTACGCAGAGTAACAATAAGAACAATGGAAATTGCACTTATTATTAGGTAATATCATCATATTAAGAAGTCCATTCTCGTCATTTGCAGCATAATATACTTTTTTTGTTGGATCATTTAAATGTTGCAGAATAGTTTCAACTTCTTTCTTATGAGTATATATTCTGCCAAGTATTGCATTATATAATTCATTTATGATATCAAATGATACAACTTTTGCATATCCAACTAATGGCATATACACTATCCATTTGCCATGATATTCTCCCTTGCTTATTTCAATGGGAAAAATATCTTTACTCACTAATGTTCGTATTTCCATAATTAATCTACAATTTGTCCGGTAACATCTTTTCCTCTTACACTTGTAATCTTCACATTATAAAAATCTCCAATATTCAGATTATTATCTGGTGATATGTAAATCTTGGGATCTGCCATCGGAGTACTATGTTGACTTCTACCTATGTGAATTTCTCCGTTTTTACTATCAACAATAACTCTTTTGACACTCCCTATTAAAGACGTATTCAAAGTTTCATATATTGACTTTTGAAGTAACATCAGAGTTAACGCCCTGTTAATTTTAACATTTTTAGGTATTTCGTCAACATAATTGTTATCACAATACGTTCCTACTTGATGTGAATAGGCAAATACCCCCATTCTCTCAAAGCGTTGTTCCTTAACAAATTCATATAGTTCTTGAAAGTCTTCTTCAGTTTCTCCCGGATGTCCTGTCATCAATGTCGTTCGGAGATATATTCCCGGTACTCTCGCCCTTATTTCCGCAAGTAAATCAATTAATTGCTCTTTAGTCATATTTCTACGCATTAACTTTAGCATCTTTGTATTGCAATGCTGGATTGCCATATCTAGATAGTTACAGACATTATCTCGTTGACGCATAGTATCAGACAAATCCAATGGAAATCCGATTGGATAAGCATAATGTAGTCGTATCCATTCAACGCCTTTAATATCTGCAATTCTGTTAACCAATTCAGTAATCCGTTTTTCTTTGTATAAATCCAATCCGTAAGCTGTTAGATTTTGGGCCACTAATTGAAACTCTTTTACGCCATTCATTACCAAATATTCAACTTCCGACACCAATTCATTAATATCGTATGACGTGAGAGGACCGTTAATTTTAGGTTTTATACAATAAGAACATTTACAATTACATCCTTCTGAAATTTTCAAATATGCGTAATGGCTTGGTGTTGTCAGAATTCGTTCTCGATTAATGATAGACTTTATACCTAAATCTATAAGAATATTACCCCAATCAAAATTGCCGTAAATTTTATCTATATCAGGGATATCTATTTTTAAAAGTTGTCCCCGCTTTTGAGAATAACAGCCCATTACCCAAAGTTCCTTTGTATAATTCTCACGCTTTCTCTCTACGTATTTTCTTATCAATTTAAGAGAATCATTATCAGCATTTTCAACAAAACCACACGTATTTAGTATAGTTATATCAAATTTACTTTTATTTTCTCCGAACACCACATCATATCCGGCAATAGAAAGCTGCTTCATTAATTTCTCGCAATCAACAAGATTCTTAAAACACCCTATGTTAACAATATTGATTTTCATTTCCTGATTATCTATATAGTTTTTCAAAATAGACAACGACCATAAAGGTATTTGGACGTGGCATCTTCTACTACAACTCGAACTTGCTGATTTATTTTTTCACCATTGTTTTCTATTAAGATAGTGCGATGATTCATATCTCTTCCAAATAGTTGATTTTGACCATTGACTCCTTCAATTATCATATCAAATTGTTGCCCGATGAGTTTTTTATGTTTTTTCAACTTAATGAAATCATTTAGATCTTTAATTACATCATATCGCCGTAGTTTTTCTTCCTCCGGAATATCATCAACATAATTTTGATAAGCTTTTGTTTTGGAACGCATTGAAAAACGGAACACATTTATATCATCAAACTTTAAAGTGTTTACTAAATCTACAGTTTTCTGAAAATCGCTCAATGTTTCACCGCAAAAACCGACCATTATATCCGTTATTATTGATATGTCAGGAATAAGTTTTCTTATTCTCTCAACTCTCTTTATAAACATATCACTAGTATATCCCCTATTCATCTGTTGCAACACATAATCTGATGCAGATTGAATCGGAAGATGTACTACATGCATTATGTTTGGATATTTTAAAATTGTATTAATGATGTCATCTGAAAGAAAAGACGGATGCGAGGAAAGGAATTTTATCCTTAAATCTTTACAATTCTCGGCGACTAGAGAAAGCAGTGCAGAAAAATCAAACGCTTGATTATTTACTGGGGCAATCCATTTATATCTATCAATCAGATGACCGACTAATGTCAATTCTCTATATCCTTTATTCGCGATATCACGTGCCTCACATAGTATAGAATTAACACTTCGGCAATGCTCTTTTCCTCTCGTTACTGGCTCAATACAATACGAGCAGTTTTGATTACAACCTTTGACTACGTTTATTGCTGCAGTTGTACAATCTTCAATTTTTCTTAAAGGCAATATATCTTCATATAATTCATCTCCGACATTATTCAATAAAATCAATTCTTTGTCTTTTACGGATGCTCCTTCCAATAGAGTTGGTAATAAGCGATAACTATTGGGGTTGACAATTACATTCACATACGGATATTTTTCAAAAATTGTATTATCAAGTAACGTCGCAAAACAACCTGCAACTACTATTATCTTATGGTTTATGTCATCTTTCGTTCCGAAAAAATCCAATCGTTCATATATCTTATTATGTCCGTCTTCCCTAACTGAACAAGAATTAAGTATTATAATATCTGAAAGTGTGTAGTCTGCAGAATATTTATATCCGGCGTTTACCAAAATTGCAATAATAATTTCACTATCGCATATATTCATTCGACAACCGTATGTCTCAATATAAAATGTTTTCATTTTTGTTTTGAAGACTTTAAGAACATTTCATATCTTAATTCCATTAACTGCTCCATGTGGGTTTTCTCCGGGCAACAATGATTTATCTTAGTACCTTCGTACTTATTTCTCATTCGAGTAAGAGGACAACCACCTCCGCATAATGTAATAAACTCACATTTCAAGCATTTTGAATCAAACGTATAGTCAGCACCTGTTAAATATTTAGAAAACTTAACCATATCAAATGTTCCCATATTGACATTTCCGATGGTCTCTCTTTTATTTCCGACCATTCGCCAGCATTTGTATATTTCACCTTCAGGACCAATAACAAAAGCAAAATATTTGCTTGCAACGCAACTATGCCTCCTATATTTTGGAAGAAATGATTTTATTTCTATTCCATATTTTTCAAATATATCTAACACAAATTGTGCCTTATATCCGCCCTCGCTTATATTGTACTCAGGTGAAACACACTCAGATGAAAGCAAGTCAGAAACGAATCCGGGGTACATTGTTACTCTATTATCATTAATTTCTGATTTGAAACATTTATAGAAAAAATTATAGTCGTCTTTATTGCGCCTGTCTATGTTTGTCCTTATGTCAATAGTAATTTTTTCGTTTACCTCCAACAAATACTTAAGGTTGTTCATTATTGTCCTATATGTAGGTTGACCACCAAGTAAGGCTCTACGCTGATTATGTATATTTTCTGAACCATCAAAAGTGATTTGTATATTCCTTATTGCCAGATCCTTCATTTTATCAGCTTTTTCTTTTGTTAGGAGATAGCCGTTTGACACAATTTTTGCAGTATATTCTATATTTAACTGCTTAAATTTCTCAGTAAGCCTTACTATAGAGTCAAAATTTAACAAAGGTTCCCCTCCATACCATACTACACTTAATCGCTTCAAGTTTTTATTTGAAGAGACAAAATGGACTATTGCTTCTTCTGTCTGCTCATTCATCGATATCTGAGGTCTATCTTGTTCATAACAATATATACACCCAAAGTTACAGCCCCTGGTCGGCAATATAGTAAGAGCCATATCTGCTGAATTATAACGATTCTTTAGAATATCCGCAAGATAGATATTTAAATCATCTTCTTGATTATCTACTATTATACGTGATTTAATCAAAAAATCACTATTTGTAAAATTTTTGAAAATATCAGGGTTTTCTTTTAATTCTAACCACTGATTTATATCATTTTCCGAAATTCTTATAAATACTAAGGATATAGTATTAAACAATAAGTATCCATACTTATCGGATTTAGATAAAATATTATATCTTGACCAAAACATTATTGCACGTTTTATGAATAAATAAAAAGGGTTGAGGAAATAATAATATATTCATCATTTCCTCAACCCGAATGCTATTAAAGGCTTAGGTCTCCCCAGCACATATCGCATGGTCCGTTCTCACTGAAATTACTGTATTCAAATACAGAATTTTCATCTTGAGCAACAGATACTAATTGAAAATTAATAGTTTTCATGTCGAACAAATATTAGATTATTTCCTACTCTTTTCAGGCTTTTCGGACTCCGCCTTTTAATATTATCACTCTGCGACCTGATCGTCTTCATTGCTCTTGAATATGGATTTTACTCCACCTGCAATGAATTTGAAAATGAATTTTATTAAGCCAAACATTGCTGCTATCAAGATTCCTAACAGCCACCCGAAGATATCACCGATCCAACCCATCATTACGTCTATGATGTCTCCGTCTGAATTTCTTCCCATAGTGTTTAAAAATTTAAAGTTTAATAGTGTGTTATGTTAAGTTAATTTTTACTCTCTCTTAGGAAGAGAGTGTAGTTACGATTGCAAATTTACGTTTAATTTTGCAATACGCAAAAAATATTGCTAAAAAATATTGAAAACTTTAATTTTTGTTGAGTGAATTGCATTAAATTGTTGAGCAAATCAAAGATGGAACTATTGTAAAGAGTTGACGTTAAATACGTTACATCTCAAATTACACTCTCTTCCTAAGAGATGTTGTTTTTGCTCATAAATTTTCAGAATCACAAAGACCTTATTATCATACTATTAGCTTTATCAACCGCTACTGTATCAAGAGATGCAAGATAGATGCGAGTCGTACTTTCCGAGTCGTGTCCCATTCCCTCACTGATAACTGATATCGGCACATTTTTACTCCTTGCAATACTTGCCCATGCATGTCGTGCCACATATAGGGTTAGAGGTGCAGACAATCCTAATTTTACTCCTATTATTTTAAGACAATTATTAATATTATGAGCTGCGTATAGGTACTGCGTACGTTCATCTGCATCTTTTTGCGACTTTATGACAGGCAATAAATAGAGCGACTGTGAAGTATCGTATTTATCCACAATCTCTTGCATACACTTTTCCCATTTGATTAAAAGCAGTCGTCCTGTCTTACGTCTGCGATAGGATAAGACACCATTCTGAAGGTCACGCTTTCGCAGAAATGACATATCTACGAAAGACATTCCGCGAGTGTAAAATGAGAATAAAAACATATCTCGCGCGAAGTCAAAATTCGGATTTCCGGATAAGTCCATTTCCTTAATTTTCTTGACGATTTTAAGAGATACAGCTCGCTTTATTGTCTTGTCAACACCCGTATAAACGTGCTTAAATGGATACCGCTGACCTGTCAATCCTTTTTCTACAGCACGATTATAAACGGCACGGGCATTACGCATATAGAATGAAGAACTGTTAGGGCTTACACCCCTTGCACGCAAATATGCCTCGTATGCCATCATCATATCCGAATCCAGCTCATCAAATGCCAAGTCTTTGTATTCTCTAAAACGTTCTAAACTTGATAGCGTTGCTGTATATGTTTCCGAAGTTCGTATCTTGCCAAGCGTTTTCAGATTTGCTATAACACTTTTCATAAACGAGAAGAAACTTTTACCGGCTGATAAAATATTAAACTCTTCTATTATATCGTCGGAGGTATATTCCTTATTACTGTTTTCAAAGTCTGAAATAATAGATTGAAAAACCTTTATATCACACTGAATTTTATCATTAATATCGGAAATATAATATTCTCTTTTCTCATTTTTCTCATTGCCGACAGGTAATATTGCTTGCGAAATATCACTATTCCACTCGTCCTTATATAAACGATAGCCCGTCTTTTGCTGACGGGCTATGCGATTATAAATTATTTGATAATAAATTATTCCTTGTTCGCCATCTGACATAGATGGTCGAAACTTAATCTTTATTTTTGCCATACCACAATTATGTATTTTTGTAAACACAAAAATACATAATTGTGGGTTTTATATTACCTGATTTTCACAATTTCCGGAATTAACGCTTTTACATTTATAGGCAAACTGTTTTCTGCCAACTTCAATGAAATATCTTTATCACTGAACACTATTAATACTTCGTTGTCGCTGATGACATCTGTTTTTCTCACAACGAGAACCTTAGCTCCGGATATCTTAGGTGAATAAAAAGTACTTTCACCTCGCCACATTGCCGGATTGTCTTTTCTCATCGCAAACACACGAGACACGTAGTCTTTTAATCCCTGTTCGTCTGAATTATTTGCCTTAATGTGACCGGAAGTGCGTGCTATATTATCTTTTTGTCCGCCTTCGGTGTTCTTTGACAAATCTCCGAATTCATCTCCGTAATATAGAGTAACAGGACCTGAATATCCGGCAAGAATAGCAAAGCGCAACATTAGTTTTTCATAAAAATTGTCGGCTGAAATATGGTCTGCTACTCTGTAGCCGTCATGGTTCGACAAAAACAAATTAGGCATAACATCATCATTAAGGTAGCCACGGGACATAGGGTTGGAATATATGGTGATTACATCTTTCCATCCATTTTCAAGTCCTTCGCTATCAAGCATTTGCATCTTTCCGCTGATAAGTTCCTTACCCTGAAAATCAAAAGCACTGATAAGTCCTCCGTCACGATAGACTCCATTATTAACGACACTTGCATCGCCCCAGTCTTCACCTACCATATAGCCGAGAATACCCCACTCTTCACCTGCATTTCTTCTTTTCTCGCAGCATTTTTCTACGGCATCTCGGATTTCAATCCAATAGTTATGCCCGCCTTGCATTGGCTGATAAGCTTGATCCAAACGCCAGCCGTCAACGCCGTATTTTTCAATCCAATAAGTTGCCACCTCCTTTATATATTCAAGACTGCCGGGATAAGAAACATTACCCTTACCACCATCTTCACGATCGCACCCGGTAACAGTTACATCTAAACTATTTCCCTTAGGCGACGGCTTTGTCACACCGCCATGGTGACCGAATACGCCATCAAGAAAGACGTACAAACCTCTTTTGTGAGCTTCATCAACAAGTTCTTGAAATTCAGCATCAGTACCGAAATGAGGATCAATCTTGAAATAGTCATTAGTAAAATAGCCCGTAGCTTGAAGTTTTTCGCCACCGCTTGCCTCGCTACTATCAAAAATCGGCGTCAGCCAAATCGCATTCACATTAAGACTCTTAATATAATCAAGAGAATTAATAATACCGCGCAAATTTCCATTCTTAGTATGACCGTCAGGACCCCAAAGAGCCTTATACCCCTCAGCACCGCCCTCACCATGCTGAAACGAAGCCACCATAATCTGATAAATTGCAAGATTTCTCTGATCGGGAGCCGGCTTTACAGCCTTAGCATTAAAGCCCAATAATCCACCGAGAAAAACAATAATTGCCAACCAAAACTTTTTCATAAAATATTTTTTAAATTTCCTTTCCGCAAATATACTATAAAAAACTGGATTTCACACCGACAGAATAAAAATTTTGGTGACGGGCTAAAGCCTCGCCACCAAAAAAACGTCAAGGCTACCGCAAATTTTCTGCCATTGGATACCGTGCTCTTGGCACATTATTCTTAAATTGAGGGCGACAAAAAAAAACTCTGCCAATGAAACAAGAAAGAATCATGGCGGGCCTCGACGTCCACAAAGATAGCGTTTATCTGTGCGTCATGCGCTATGACGAGGCAATTATTTTTGAAAAAACCTACGGGACGCTCACTACTCAACTTCGCCAGATGCGCGATGATATGCTCACACACGGTGTGACGGAGTGTGCGATGGAAAGCACCGCCGTATATTGGGTGCCAGTGTGGAATGAACTGTGTGAGCATATGCAACTACGTTTGGCCAACCCGATGTTCATCAAGCAGCTACCAGGCCGCAAGAGTGACACCAAAGATGCTCAGTGGATAGCTGAATGCCAGTTGAAAAACTTGATACGCAAGAGTTTTGTACCTGACCCTATTGTGCAGGACATGCGCAAGCTCAACCGCCGCATCCTTGACCTGAACGAGAATCTGGTATACAACAGCAACAAGCTTGATGCCGCCATGCAACGATGCGGGTTTCGTTTGAGCAACTATGTGGCGACCACCAGAGGCAAAAGTTACCAAAGCGTGGTCAGAGCCATCGCCGATGGAATCACTGACGCAGCCGAGCTTGTAAAGAAGGTGCATGGACGCACTGTCAACAAGCACGGCAAGGAGACCATCCTCGGTGCCATAACCGGAAATTTCTCGGCCACAGACATCCTTGTCATCAAGCAATACCTGACGATGATTGACCTGCTGAACATGCAAATTAAGGAATGTCAGAAATCCCTGACTGCTTTATGCGGTGAGCACTTCCCCGGCCAATACAAACGACTACTCACCATCCCCGGAGTAAAAGAACGCGCAGCCACTTCTATAATTGCGGAAACCGGGGCTGACATGTCGGCGTTTGACAAATCCACGAATCTCGTGGGCTGGACCGGTCTGAAACCTCGCAACGACATCAGTAACCGCAAGATGAAGAGCCGTAAAATCACCCATGGCAACAAATACCTCCGTCAAATCCTTATTGAGGTTGCCTGGTCGGCGTCAAGAACCCGCAACTGCTTCTTCTCAAACTTCAGCTACGTGCAAGTTACACAAAAACACAAAAGCAAAATGAAAATCCAAGTGGCCATCGCCCGTAAAATACTTGTAGCTGTGTGGCATATGCTCTCAAAGGAGGAAGACTTCATTGACCTCTACCTACGCCGTGTGGAAGAACGTGCAAAGATAGAGGCCGAAATCCAAAAGATGGAATCGTCAATGGGCGCATAGCCCATCCGATATACCCCCAGTTGCAAGGTAATTATCTTTGTGCCTGACATATGAGCGCGGTTCGCAAATTTACTGTGGCTTCTGGCGGGAATTGGACACCGACATAGTGCCGTAGAGCCTGTAGAAGAAAGTAATCAACTTAAAACGTCTGCTGTTGAAAGCTCAACGGTTCAATTAATTACGCCCTGACCACATGAAGCAAACAACTAAATTGCTGTAATGAAGCAATATGAGTTGGCAGAAAATTCGGGCAACCTTGACTATTTTAGAGGAAAGATACATAAAATTTGTGACTTAGAGCACGTTGATGCAAGATTTTAGGTGTGTCGGTCTTGACATTTTAACTCAAGCAGCGAGCACTCGGAGATATTCATTTCTGTTTTTTATCCCAACTAGCTTATAATTCGGAAATTTTATCTAAATTTGCATTGATTTATGGATAAAGGCTTACTCTTTTCAACATCCTCGGAACTAATCCGAGTGCCGGCGGAGGCGGTGGTTTTCATCACTGCCGACGGCAATTATTCTGCCATCCATATGGCAGACGGAAGCGAGTATGTCTTGACAATGCAGCTCGGTCAGATTGAGCGTCACATCGCCGATAGGGTGAAGGGGGTTGACAACCGTTTTATCCGCATCGGTAAAAGTCTCATCATCAATCGCGAGTTTATTACGTTCATCAATCCTTCGCGTCAAAAGTTAACTCTTTCGGACTGCCGCACATTCAAACATGAAGTGTCGGCATCTCGCGAAGCGCTCAAAGCATTAAAGGACTATATAGAAAAGGAGGACACATTATGAGCAAGCAACAACATGATATTAACGATGATGAAATTCGTATAATTCCATCGAAAGCATCTAATACCTCGACATCTCATCCCAACCGCAAATTGTATGTTGGCCTTGTTGTGTTGACTGTAATTGCTGCTGTCATTGTCATAGGGTTGTTGTTTTTCTTCTTGAAATCCGGCAAGGGAAGCGAAAACCCGGATGAATTTATTGAATATTCAGTGACTGAGCCTATAATTCAAGAACTCTCAACAGATACGACTTCTACCACTGACGCTACTACTGTTCCTAATCAATTTGTTAGTCATTTTGTTGCCATTAACGACACCACAATTCGAGGAAAAAAATTCAGCATCTATCGACCGACAAATGCGACACCTCGTCTGCATATCGGTGATGATGTATTGAACGACTCTACAATTACTTTCGTCGTTCAAGCAGCTGATGTGCGTCGTGACAATGGTAAAATTGTTGGAGCTTATGTATATGAGGGAGAACTTCTTAGCAAAGGTCAAGCAAAATCCGGCTACTGTGCCATTATTGGCGGTAAGATCAACCTCGGAGTTGCTGAAGCCACACCATTGCTTGAACAAGCCCTTGAGTCAAATGGATACTTTTTCCGCCAATATCCACTGGTTGTTGCCAATCAAGTCATAGAAAACAAACCTAAAAATATATCTCAACGTAAAGCTCTTGCAGAACTTAACGGCAATATCGTTGTTATAATGAGCCATGACCGCCTATCGTTTCACGACTTTGCACAAGCTCTTGTCGATATGGGCGTATCTAATGCCATATACCTTGTTGGCTCATCGGCATACGGGTTTGCCAAGGATGCCGACGGACACAAAATTGAATTCGGTAAGCAGGTAGAAAACGCACACACAAACACCAATTATATAGTCTGGGATTAACGTTTACTTCATTTCATACACTCAGGACTAATTTCATACATCGTTTGACATATCGCTTTGTCAGACGATTGTTTTATATTAAATTTGTACTACTGAAAAAAAACTACTGATAATAAATCGCGTTTCAATTATGAAAACTGTACAATATATAGCATTTATTGCAACCATAATGCCACTCATGGGTTGTAGCAACTCATCGAGTCAATCATCAAGTAATGAAACTGCACCGGTTTCCCATACCGAAATTGCCGACCTCCCATCTGAAATCAACGACACCTTGATTTATAAATCACAGGAGGTTATTGATGGCTTTGATTTTGTTCTGCTGACTATGAATCCTGAAAATGCTGTTGTTTCATTAGCAGACTCTGTTATTCCTTCAATCGATGACACATCTATCGCACTCTGCGTTGAGGCAGCTTTTACAGGCGAAAAGCTTAAGGAATTTAAATCATCCAATGTGGCCGGAGATTACATTATTGACGGATTACTTCATAAAGGTTATAAATGTAAAGCCAATACCGGCTTCCTTTGTACAGTTAATGGTCAGCCATTTATCTCTGACCTAAGCAATCTTTCAGACTATCTTGAAACCAAAGAAACTCTATTCCAACAGATTCTACTTGTGCAAAATGGCAAGGATGTGTATAAGAATTCACCGATAAAACCCAATGCACGAAATATTTACCGTGCTGCATGTATTACTTCTAACGGTAACTTTGCAATTATACAATCCTTGTCAAAAGCCAGTTTGAAATTTTTTATTTCATCGCTGATAAAACTCGGAGTGAGCGACGCTCTTTACCTCGATATGGGAACAGGGTGGAACTATGGTTGGTATCGCCAGACTTCAGATTCACCCGCAATAAAATTTTTTGAAGTGCGGACTCCATATCAAACAAATTGGCTTGTCATTAAATCACGTACCGTAAAATGAGAAACCTGTTATTCATCTCATTACTTTGTTGTCTCCTAATTGGATGCAACGAGAATAAAATAGACATAAAGCCTTTTGAGCACGAAGAATGCAACAGCATTTATTATTGGCGCACCGACTTCAGGCTTGATTCCATTGAACGTGATTTTCTTGAAAAAAACAATATCGGCAGAATGTATATCCGCTTCTTTGATGTTGTGGCTGAAGACAACTGTTTTGTCAGCCCCTTAAAAGCTCAATTTGACATTTTGCCAAATGCCACCCTTACGTTCAGTGACTCCATTCCCGGCTCAATTAAGCATGTAGTGCCAACAATTTATATCACATTAGACGCTCTTAAAGCGATGAAAGGCAACGAATCAAATGCTGCATCCAAAATAGTGCACCGCACACTCAACATGGTATCTTACCATGAGATTCCGAATGTGTCGGAACTTCAACTCGATTGCGATTGGACTGAATCAACTGATTCCATTTACTTTGCACTCTGTCAAGCAGTCCGAGACACCTTGAACAGTGTTGCAGAAGTACCGTTCACCCTGAGTTCTACAATACGCCTACACCAACTTAGGAAAGAGGCTCCACCTGTTGATTATGGTGTTCTTATGTGTTATAACACCGGCTCTTTCCGAAATCCCCATGCACATAATTCTATTCTTGACTATAACGATGTGGAACCATACTTTAAGAACGCCATCAACTATCCGCTCCATCTCGACCTTGCTTTGCCAATCTACGATTGGACGCTCTGTTACCGCAATAATGAGTTTGCCGGAATTATACGCACCGACTCAATATTCCATACATCTTTCACAAAATCTATTCAGTATGAAGTCGGTCTTTATCAAGCCACTGCAAATGCTCAGATGGGACAATCGAGCATACGGGAGGGTGACGTGCTTCGTCATGAAAAGTCAGATTTCAACACCATTCTCCGCGTGACAAATCTCATTGATTCCCGATTATCCAATAAGCCCAAAACAATTATTCTTTATCATCTCGACTCCAAAAACATCAAAAACTTCTCCGACAATGAAATCTCTCAGATATATTCTCGCAACGATAATTAGTTTCAATGCATTATGGGCAATGGCTTGTGGACCGGATTATTATGAATTGCCACGACCCGCTTTTCTTCGTCTCACCAATTGTATTGATGATGTAGACACACGAACTGAGAATATTTTACTTTGGAAACGACAAACATCCTCTGATATAAAAACAGAGGATATAAATGCCGTAATATACGGAGATGTTTCGCCTGATTGCTGGGGCCCCACCTCAGTATATGAAGACAACTGGGAACCAAATGGTTTGATGGTATGGGAATATAGTTACGATGTGAAACACGTCGGAGAGAATTCTTTCCTTAACTATCTCTACAACACTCGCGATGAGGAAGCCCTAAACTTCATCATGATGGCTAAACATATCGCCACTATGCGTGAAGATCGCAACTCTCCATGGTACTATCCGGCATCTAAGAATGAAGTTGAAAACAGTTTTGACCCTGTCATAAAAACAATTTTGGCATATCGAGGTACCCGTTTTTACAACAGATACTCACTTCAACTAATCCGTGCGCTTTTTGCATCCGCACGTTACGAAGAATGTATAAGGGCTTTTGATGAACGATTTGCTAATGTTCCCGATGACGATTTGATGAAGCGTATGTCACGCGACTATGTTGCCGGGGCAGCTCTACGTATTGGTGACAGTGAAAAGGCAACAACCCATTTCGCCAAAACCGGCGATGTGGAATCCTTATACAGGTTTGCTTGCTGTGATAATCCTTTTGAAACCGCAGCACTCGCCAATCCTGAATCCCCAAAACTGCTCGGATTCATCAAACGCAGTTTTAATGGCGACGGCTATTATCGTGCTCGCTCCACAGATTCAATTATGATAAAGGAAACCATTCTTCCGACTGCCGCCCGGATTGTAAAACGCAGCGATGTCATCAACCGTGCCATGTGGTATTACATTCTTGCAGTTGGAGAGGGCGAGTTTAACGGTGACTATCGCACCGCGTATTCTCATATAAAAAATGCCGAACGATGTAATCCCGGCAAATTTACCGATGATATCCATGCATATCGAATAGTAGTTGAGGCTGCTCTTGGCAAACAAGACAATCTTCTCGCCAATCTACGATGGCTCGAATCCAAGATAGCCGATGTCACTTCTGCGGATAAGAATTATTGGGAGCAAGTGATGCAAAACGTTGTATTCACTCGTATTGCTCCATGGTATGCTGAATACGGGGATGTTATCACGGCACTACAACTTGCAAACTATGGCGACAATATGCCATTGAAATATTCTTCAGTTTGTTGGAGATACACCACATATTATGGCTCTTGGTGTGAAAATGATGTTATATTGGCTCGTGAAAATTCCAAACATTTCAACTATCACGATTTTTCCAACTCATTTTTCATGTATATAACGATGCAGACACCTCAAACTATTGAACGTTATATTACATCGCTATCATCTACAGCTCCATTAGCTTCTTATCTTAACTCACGTGGTTATACCTCTCGCGACTACCTAAATGACATAGCTGGTACTCAATATCTCGCATATCGTGATTATGCCAACGCCGCTCGTGTCTTAGCTCGTATTTCAGATGATTACCAAAAGCTACTCAATACCGACCGTAAAGGTTTCTTGAAGCGTGACCCATTCTCTTACAAGTCTGATTTACAGAAAAACGACTGGTACGACAGAGGCTATTGTTATGTTCCCGGACCACTGACGCAAGACAGCGTAACAAATCATAAGAAGTTATATTTTGCTAAAGAAATGTTACGGCTTGAACATGAAATCCAAGACTCCCGTGACCCAAACAAACGAGGTTTAGCTCGTCTCAAATATGCCATTGGACTTGAAAACGCTTTTAATTCTTGTTGGGCACTCACTTCATATGGCCGAGGCTCTACATTTGTCGCTGCAAGAAACGAGCTACATGCTTGCGAAGAATGGAATGCAGAAGATTGGCCTCACAAGACACCTTTGCCTGAAGAAGCATTGATAGTCCGTGCCACCGAGGATGCGGAGTATATGCGAGAACAAGCTCTCGCTGAAATTACCGACCCTGAGGTTGCAGCTCGCGCCAATCTTATGCTCTATAACGTGAGAACTATCGCCCGACGTTACCCCAATTCCGAAGTGGGTAGAATGATGTCCTCGGAGTGTGACGCTTGGTCTGATTGGGTAAAATCACCTCTATTGCCAAGAAAATTAAGGAAACCGGCATGAAAAGTTATCATTCAGCGCCATATCTTTGCGATATTTTTTGTAACTTTACAACCTATTATACCACAGAATGGAGCGACGATGTATTCAACGAAGTAATTGGTCAGGTAAAGAACTACAAAGAACACCAAAACGACTAAAAACTGAAATTTTTATCATGAACACCAAAAACTTTGTCTTCTATGGTTTGATAATGTGGGCAAGTGCCAAGTTCTTGCCTAAGGAATGGGCTATTGCTGTATTCATTGCCCTTGCTATATTTTGTATATATTCAATAATATCATTCAGTATGAAGTTGAAAAGAAGAACCGACTTCTATCAAGATGATGATGAGAATGCACCAAACTACCTTCCCAAAGATGACTACAAGAGCCATTTGAAGTCTGCAATAATCGTTAATTCGATTTTCCTGCTTCTCATTGTAGGGGCATTGTGCTGGCCACTCATAAGTGGCGGCTCTACTGACGATTCAATCAGAGAAGAAATAGCCAAGGTGAACAAAGAAGGTCCTGTTACAGTGTCGGTTGGTGGAGAAACCATCACATACCATTCATTAGACTATGATGGAGAAAATATCATTGTTAATATCAAGTTTGATTCTTCTGACCCCGATTATGTTGAAATGGTTCGCAACAAAACAAAAGATGCCGTAGCAAATAAGGCTGCCAAGTATAGTCTTTGTTATGATAATCTTTTCAAAGAAGCAGCTATGCAATACCATAAGGGCCTAAAAGCAGTATACTTCTTTAATGAAATTGGAGATGGTACAACTCTTACCATTCCTTATGAAGAAATAGTGGAAATCAACAATATGCCCCGGTCAGCAATTAATGACATTCTATTAGAGCAGTATATATCTTCAATGAATTCAGCTCTTCCTGACACCATTGTTGACGGCTTTTATGCTTCCCGAATCTTTATCGAAGGTGATTATGTGGTTACAGTACTCTCCTTCGATGATAAAAAACTCGACTATCACGATTACACTTCGACTCCCGAGGAACTGAAAAGGGATGCCAACAATTCCTTGGCAAGTTCAGCAGATCAGAACGACCCTTTATTTATGTTGAACTGGCTTTCCGCGAGATGCGGCAAAGGTCTTATTCACCGTATCAAAACGGTTTATTCCAACGACTCTATCGACATCGTGAATACACCAGAAGAAGTAAGAAGCACATTCTCCCAATACATCAAATAATTATGGAAAATCTAAAGACATCTCCAAATATTGTAGACTTGCAAGAGCTCCAGTCTCTTTTGCAAGAGGCAGGAATAGAAACTCACATTTCTGAAAATTCAAGTCCGTATGTAGATGCTTCCGGCAATACCACTACTTATTCTTTGCTTGTAGGTTCAGACCACCTTGATAAAGCAATCGAAATCACCAAGAAGTTTAATGATACCGCAGAGAAACCGACAGATTGCGGTTGGTGTCCTGAATGCGGCTCTGAGGATATATCCAAAACCGTTGTAAAGAAGAAACGTTCTTCAATCGCGTTCCTTATAATCGGCTTCGTTGTTATTGCCGTGGCTTTTGTCGTGCCATTAGGCCCGATTTTCTCGTGGATATTCGTTATCGGAGGTATAGGTGCGATTATTCAATATTTTCGCGGCCACACCGAAGAACGTTATGTCTGCAACCATTGTAATCACAAATTCAAAAGATATTGAACAGTTATGAGAAATCTGATTCTATCAATCATCTTTCTATGTTGTGCCACCGCTGTTGTGGCACAGGTAAACGAGCCGGATTCAGTTCAGACTCACCGAGTCACAGAAATCCTTGTCGTTGATGACTCAGAGTCTGCTGACGGGCAAAGTACATTGGAGGCCTTTATGCTTGACGAACAACCGCAATTTCCCGGTGGCATCGATGGACTCATGAATTTCCTTATGCAGAATGTTACATATCCGGCAGAATGTGCGGAAGCGGAAATTCAAGGTAAAGTGATGGTGAAGTTTGTCGTTCAAAAAGACGGCACTATCGGTGATGTGGAAATCACCAAATCAGTGCACCCGATTTTGGATGCTGAGGCTATCCGCGTGGTCAAATCTATGCCCAAATGGACTCCGGGCATTTTAGGCGGCTCTCCTGTAAACGTTTGGTACAGCCTGCCTGTCAACTTCAAATTGCAAGGCAACTCATTCTCTACACCAACTCTTTCCGAACGTGACCAAACCGATTTTGACAATTTCATCCGTCTCGGCGATGAAGCTCTCGCCGCTGGCAATAATTATCACGCTTACCAATATTACAAGGAGTGCTTTAATATCAAGCCGTGGGAGTTCTCTCTGATTGATAAAATTGACAATCTGCTTTCATGTCAAATTGAATCCCAAGAACAATTTTATCGTTGGGCAATTGCCCGTATGCATCGTGAATGTGAAAAGAATTGGGGCGCTTCCGACGATTACATCGCCAATATGATTAAACTACAAGAGAAACTTGTAGAAAAGCACCCTAATGATTTGTCAACATTAGGTGCTATGGAATTCCTCTATTTCCAGGGATTTGACTTTGATAACGTTATTGCTACAGCTAACAAAATTTACCCACTGATTCCCAAGGATGAAGTTAATACTTTTGCTAACGCGCTCAAAATGGACACTAACGCTCGCATCTATAAAAAAGACTATAACGGTGTGATAAATCTCGTCGCTCCACATATTGATAACCTTTTAACTCAAAAAGGCGAATACATACAATATGCGCCTTTCTTTGAGCTTGTTGAAGCGTATCTAAATCTCGACAAAAAATCTGAAGCTAAAGAAATTCTCTCAAAAGTTAAGGCTACATATTCTGACAGTTTTAATGAACTAATACCCATCTACTGTGAGGATTTTCCTGAATACGCAACTACAATACAAGAATTAATCAAATGAGAATCTATTATTTTATATTTTGTTTGATTGTATTTCTCTGTGGATGTACTTCTCCTAAAGAGCATGATGTCAACAATAAGCCGTTCACTGAATGGGAGGGTGTAACGCTCGTTGACTCTATTGGAGTCTATCAATATAAAGACACCCTATATTACGTCAACGAGTCTTCCGAATTTATTTTCAAAATCCCTGAGGGCTTTACCGCTCATCGAGGAAGCAATTGGGATATAGACGGAGTACATCTGCTCAATGCAGATAGCACTATCCGTATTGACCTCACTCCAATTGACCGATGTATCGCTCCATATGGTGGCGAAACCATAACCTATGAAGATGTCTTGGCAAATATTGCTTGCGACAATGGGGATGTCCGTATGTATTATGACAGCAATGAAGGTGGCTTCTTGAAAGTTGGCTTTACCGAAGAACATAAGCCACTTGTAGAAAAAGCCAGTGCAATGTTCGATGATGCGGACGGTATGATAAATGCTCATGTCCATATCGTAAGAATGACTTATCCCGATTCTCTCGTTAAACAAGCGTTCGATATAAATTGGGATTACATTACGCCATGGCCTAACAACATTTATAGATGAGGACATTCCCAATCATATCATTACTTTGCCTTTTGCTGACCACTATTTCTTGTAGTCAGCAAAAGACCGTACAACCTCAAATTATCGACCTTCTCGCTAAGTATCGCGACAACATAGTCGGGAATTTTAGCGGATCTCAAATCGATACTCTGATTTCAGAACCGCTCGACTCAATTACTGACACATCGTATGAGGGCTTTCACTATCGTTGGCGTGTGTATGCCAAGAACGGTACCGTCGATGGTGTGGAAATAAGTAACACCATCGGTATTCACTTCGTTGCCGAAGGTGACCTTTATGGAGACGGAGCAGATGAATGGGGGTATAAATCTGAGTGGCACTCATCTAATTGGATGATGTACCACGTTTATACTTATCGAGATGGAAAACCACAATATCTTTATGAACCTTCGTCTATTTGGAACACTCACGTTTACCCGGACAACTATGAGGGGATTTCGGTAAAACTTGAAGATATTATCGCGCCATACACTTGTGACTCAGTCAAAGTAAAATTCAGCGACTTACGCAATAACGGCGAGGACTTCCTTTTGATTGACACCATAATGCCCATTCTAAAATGAAACCTATCAAAAAAATCTCATTGGGCTATATAGGTCTTTATCTCTTGTGGCTTCCGTTTATCTACTATCTTTCGTGGAGTGAACTCAATACAAATATTGACAGGCCACAATGGGAAGAAGACATGGAAGTATGGGATTATTTTCTCTATGGTTCAGCAGCTGCCCTGTTTGTAATCCTCTTACTGTGGGCATTAACCGTTGGTGTATATTCAATTATCAACGTCATTATTCAGAAACACAGCAATGAAGTTTCCTAAAGTAAAATACATCTTTTATAGTTTAGTTGTACTGCTATTCCTGTATTTCTCTGCCTCCGAATGTCTCAATACTTACCGGATAGAACGGCAGGGAGGATGGTGGCGCAATTATATTGCGGAATGTAAGGAGGGTTACTCAGGCACTTACGATGATTTCATCAGTTCTCTTTATTGGGGAGATGTACTTGATGGATTCATTTATGCCGTAATATGTGTGATAGTTTTTTGCATCATATACATTGCGTCTAAACTAATAATTTGGGCTTTTCGGTTTCACCGTCGCGCTTTCGTAAATCGAGTCTAAGGTCTCGACCGTAAGGCTTCAATCGCTAACGCATTATTTATGAAGAATGAAATAGACGAAATAAGAAACTTATTTGAAAATGCTATAATGATGGATTTTTATTATTGCTGTCCGGTAAAAGTTTTTCAAACGAAATAAATTAGGGTTGACACTTCATCTGAACTGAACCATTAAAATAAACAACAATTTGAATAACAATGGAAATGAAGTTTGCAGATTGAAAAATTATCTCTAACTTTGCAATAATGAAAGCGACTGCGGAATACGTATGCTACATACTCCAGATGTATTTTATCTTTATGTAATATGAAGATATGTTATGTGTAAGTATGTATCTAAGCTATTCTGTATCAATCTTTTTAAGTGCATATTTTTATTGAAACTTTAATACGTAAATATCCATATATGGAACAATTAGCATCAAAGTATAACCCCTCCGATGTTGAGGAGAAATGGTACGAATATTGGATTAAAAATGACTTGTTCAAGTCTGTCCCTGATAGTAGAGAACCTTATACTATTGTTATTCCGCCGCCAAATGTGACCGGAATTCTTCACATGGGACACATGCTGAATAATACCATTCAGGATATACTTGTGCGCCGTGCTCGTATGGAGGGTAAAAATGCACTTTGGGTACCGGGTACTGACCACGCTTCTATCGCTACTGAAACAAAGGTTATCGCAAAGTTAGCTGCTGAAGGTATCAAAAAGACTGATTTGACTCGTGAACAGTTTCTTGAACATGCTTGGGCTTGGACTCATAAGCATGGTGGTATCATTCTTCAACAGTTAAGAAAACTCGGTGCTTCCTGCGATTGGAGCAGAACAGCTTTCACAATGGACGAAAAGCGCAGCAAGAGTGTCATTAAAGTTTTCTGTGATTTATACAATAAGGGGCTTATTTACCGCGGTCTCCGTATGGTTAACTGGGATCCGCAAAATAGAACTGCTATTTCCGATGATGAAGTTTTCTTTGTTGAGGAACAGTCAAAACTTTATTATCTGAAGTATTATCTTGCAGATGATGACATGACGGGTGAAACAGGTGATGAACAAGAAGTTGTTCACCGCGATAAAGATGGTAAACGTTACGCCGTCGTTGCCACAACTCGTCCGGAAACCATTATGGGTGACACTGCAATGTGCATTAACCCTAAAGACCCTAAAAATCAGTGGCTTAAAGGTAAAAAGGTTATAGTGCCGCTTGTTGGTCGTGTAATACCGGTTATTGAAGACCGATATGTAGAAATTGAATTTGGTACAGGCTGCTTAAAAGTTACTCCTGCACACGATAAGAACGATAATATGCTTGGTAAAAAGCATAATCTTGAAACTATTGATATATTCAATGAAGATGGCACAATAAGCGAAAATGCAGGAATGTACGTGGGTATGGATCGTTTTGCCGTACGCGAACAGATTGCTAAAGACTTGGATAAAGCGGGATTGCTTGAAAAAGTTGAAGACTACACCAATAAGGTTGGTTTCTCAGAACGCACCAAGGTAGCCATCGAACCTCGTCTATCACTTCAATGGTTTATTGATATGCGCCACTTCGCAGACATTTCTTTGAAACCTGTAATGGACGACATAATTAAATTCGTTCCTGAAAAATACAAGACTACTTACCGACTTTGGATTGAAAATATTCAGGACTGGTGTATAAGCCGTCAATTATGGTGGGGACACAGAATTCCTGCATACTACTATAATGATAAAGACGGTAATGAGAAAATCGTTGTTGCCGAATCAAAGGAAGAAGCGCTTGATAAGGCTGTTAAAGAGTCAGGTTTGAAATTAAGTCTTGACGATTTGCGTCAAGATGAGGGCGCACTTGACACATGGTTCTCAAGCTGGCTATGGCCTATCAGTCTCTTTGACGGAATTAATAATCCCGGAAATGAAGAGATAAATTACTACTATCCGACTGCTACACTTGTAACCGGTCCGGACATTATCTTCTTCTGGGTTGCACGTATGATTATGGCTGGCTACGAATACGTAGAAAAGCAACCTTTCAATAACGTATATTTCACAGGTATCGTACGCGATAAGTTAGGAAGAAAGATGTCCAAGCAACTTGGCAACTCCCCTGATCCTCTTGAATTGATTGCTACTTACGGAGCAGATGGTGTACGTATGGGTATGATGCTTTCAGCTCCTGCAGGAAATGATATTATGTTCGATGACAAACTTTGCGAACAGGGTCGCAATTTCTGTAATAAAATATGGAATGCGTTCCGACTTATTAAAGGTTTGCAATCAGCTGATATTCCTCAGCCTGAGGCATCTAAGACAGCCGTTGAATGGTTCGATTCAAAACTTAGCGCGACTATCAACGAAGTAAACGACTTGTTCTCAAAATTCAGACTTAATGAAGCCTTGATGGCTGTCTATAAACTATTCCGCGATGAGTTCTCATCATGGTATCTTGAGATGGTAAAACCTGCCTACGGTGAACCTATTGACAATGCGACATACGTAAAGACTCTTGATTATTTTGACAAGCTTCTCCGTATGCTCCACCCATTTATGCCATTCATCACCGAGGAATTGTGGCAACACCTTGCAGAACGTAAAGAAGGAGAATCTATCATGTACGCGCCAATGCCTGTAGCAGGGAACGTTAATGCAGAGTTGCTTAATAATATTGAGTACGCTAAGGAAGTTATCGCAGGCGTTCGCGGTGTAAGAGCATCTAAGAATATTCCACAGAAAGATACTTTATCTCTCAAGGTTTTGGCTGCACAAACTCCGGCTCAAGAATCAGTTATTCTGAAACTTGCTAATCTTGACAGCATCGCCGTATCAGCAGAAAAAGACCCGGCAGCTGCATCATTTATGGTCGGAACTACAGAATTCAACGTTCCATTGACACAAAATATTGATGTCAAAGCTGAAATTGAAAGATTGGAAAAGGAACTTGATTACTTGCGCGGATTCCTTGCATCTGTAATGAAAAAACTTTCAAACGAAAGATTTGTCAACAATGCTCCTGCCAACGTTGTTGAAGTTGAAAGACAAAAGCAAGCTGATGCTGAAACTAAAATTAAGAATATAGAACAAACACTCGCCGCTCTTAAGGCTTAAATTAGATAGAATGACATTACAAAATCTATACGAATCCTATATCGGCAGTTCTCCAAAAGATATTGTAGAACTGCCTGCATCAGGTTCAAACCGCAGGTACTTTCGTCTAACCGGGAAACAATCCATTATAGGGGCAATCGGAAATTGTAAGCAAGAAAATGAAGCCTTTATCTATATGGCTAAGCATTTCAAGTCAAAAGGATTGCCAACACCGGAACTATTTGCCGTATCAGATGATAAGATGTCATACCTTCAGCAAGACTTAGGCGACTTGTCACTATTTGCTGCAATAGAAAAAGGCAGACTTACACGTTCTTTCGGCAATGATGAAAAAGAGTTGCTCACAAAGGTGATACGACTTCTTCCGGATATTCAATTCAAGGGAGCAGAAGGATTTGATTACTCAAAGTGCTACCCTGCACCGGAATTCGATATGCGCTCGATAATGTGGGATTTGAATTATTTCAAATACTGTTTTTTGAAAGCAACAGGGCTTGAATTCCAAGAAGATTTACTTGAAGATGACTTCCAGGCTATGGCAAAGACATTACTCCAAGTAGATAGCGAAACTTTTATGTATCGCGATTTCCAATCAAGAAACGTAATGATACACAACGGTGAACCTTGGTTTATCGACTTTCAGGGAGGACGCAAAGGGCCATATTATTACGACCTCGCATCATTCTTATGGCAAGCCAAAGCAAATTTTCCCGATTCCTTAAGATACGAATTGATAGAACAATACATTGATGCTCTGAAAAAATATAAAGTGGTGGATACCGCTACGTTTTACACTCAGCTACGTCACTTCGTATTATTCCGTACACTTCAGGTGCTCGGTGCATACGGTTTCAGAGGATATTTTGAAAAGAAACCTCACTTTATGCAATCCGTACCGTTTGCCATTGCAAATTTGCGTCAATTAATATCAACTCCATTTGCGGAGTATCCTTATCTTTCAGAGCTACTTGCCAAACTCGTGGATATGAAACAATTCAGCGATGAAATGCAACGTCACGCCTTAAAACTTAAAGTATTCAGTTTCGCTTACAAAAAAGGTATTCCTAACGATACGTCCGGTAATGGCGGAGGATTCGTATTTGATTGCCGTGCTATAAACAATCCCGGTAAATACGAGCGTTATAAACCATTCACGGGGCTTGACGCACAAGTTATTAAATACCTTGAAGATGATGGAGGAATACTTAAATTCCTTGATCACGTATATGAGCTTGTTGACACATCTGTAAGTTGCTACATTGAGCGTAGATTTACGTCATTAATGGTGTCATTCGGCTGTACGGGCGGACAACACCGCTCAGTGTATTGCGCACAACACCTTGCTGAACACGTGTCCAAGAAATTCGGAATACAAGTAGAACTCGTACACCGCGAGCAAGATATAGAACAGACATTTCCTGCAAGATAAATTACATAAAATTAATATGTATGCATTTGTATTTGCTGCCGGACTCGGTACGCGACTAAAACCTTTTACGGAACATCACCCTAAAGCATTAGTACCTGTGGGTGGTGTTCCTATGTTACAAAGGGTAATTCTTAAACTCAAAGAAAACGGCATCACTAATATTGTGGTGAACGTTCACCACTTTGCATCTCAAATTCTTGAATTCCTGGATCAAAACAAAAATTTCGGCATCAACATTATCATTTCAGACGAAACTGATTGCCTTCTTGATACCGGTGGAGCATTGCTTCATGCCAAGAATCTATTCCCGAAAAACGAAAGAATTTTAATTCATAACGTTGATATTCTGACGAATTTTGACATCAAGGAAATGCTTGAGTTCCATATTGCAACAGGTGCAGATGCCACCCTACTCACCAAACATAGAAATTCATCTCGTCAGCTATATTTCGACACTGTTGACCATAAATTGAAGGGTTGGAAAAACTTATCTTCCGGCGAATCAATTCCTAAGGACTTTGAAGTTACAGACTTATGCGACGGTATGGCATTCGGTGGAGTACACATCATTAATCACAGTGTATTAGACAAAATAGAGCAATATGCAACAACAAAAGTATTCCCTATTATACCATTCTATCTAAGTGCCATTGACTCCCTGAATATCCATTCATTCGTTCCCAAAAATGAATACCAATGGTTTGACATCGGCAAGCCGGAAACACTCCACGCTGCTGAAGATGTACTGATAAATCATTTACTATAGCTCTGTACGATAATACTATTGGTCATATAAAAATTATACTAACAAGAAACGACTAAGAGCTTTGAGATTTTTGTATAAATAAACAAACATATTGCACAATTTATTGTTATTATTCATAGAAGATATTTTCAATCACTCCTCAACAAAATCTGACAAATTGTTACATTCGTCAGCATTTTAACAAGCAAAATAGACATTTTCTGCCAAATTGTCAGATTGGCACGCATTTTGTCTATTCTCTCTTGTGAAAATTGAATTGAAAATAAATAACTAATACGATATATGAATTTTAACAGTTTTACAACAAAGTCCCAAGAGGTCATTCAGAAGGCCGTTGACATAACACGGCAATCCGGACAACAACAGATTGAGCCTGTTCACCTTCTTAAGGCTATCATAAATGAAGGTGAATCTGTTATTAAATTCCTCTTCCAAAAGACAGGCGTTAACATTAATGCAGTAACGGCAAGAGTAGATGATGAGATTCGTCGATTGCCTAAGGTTAGCGGTGGTGAACAGTATTTCAGCCGTACCACTGACGACATTATGAACAAAGCCGTTGATTTGGCACAAAAACAAGGTGACCAATTTGTTTCTATTGAAATTATGCTCCAAGCATTGTTTCAAGTCAATTCTCCGGCATCAACAATTCTTAAGGACGCAGGTGTCACCGGTGAAGACTTAAGCGCAGCAATCAATGAGCTTCGTAAAGGTAAAAACGTAACGGATCAGAGTGCCGAGGAAACTTACAACGCACTTTCAAAATATGCAATTAACCTTAATGAAAGAGCTCGTGCAGGTAAACTTGACCCTGTAATCGGTCGTGACGAAGAAATAAGACGTGTACTTCAGATTCTTAGTCGTCGTACGAAAAACAATCCGATGCTTGTTGGTGAACCGGGTACTGGTAAGACCGCAATCGCAGAAGGTTTGGCTCAGCGTATCGTCCGCGGAGATGTTCCGGAAAACTTGAAATCAAAGCAAGTATTCTCACTTGACATGGGTGCTTTGGTGGCAGGTGCCAAGTACAAAGGTGAATTCGAGGAACGACTTAAAGCAATCGTAAACGAAGTTACCCAGAGTGATGGCGAAATCATTCTTTTCATAGATGAAATCCACACACTCGTAGGTGCAGGTAAAGGTGAGGGTGCAATGGATGCCGCAAACATCTTAAAGCCCGCACTTGCCCGTGGCGAACTCCGCAGCATCGGTGCAACTACTCTTGATGAGTACCAAAAATACTTTGAGAAAGATAAAGCACTTGAGCGTCGTTTCCAGAAAGTAATGGTAGATGAGCCTGATACAGCAAGTGCAATTGCAATCTTGCGTGGACTTAAAGAAAGATACGAAAACCACCACAAAGTACGTATCCGTGACGAGGCTATCATAGCTGCCGTGCAACTTTCTGAAAGATACATCACTGACCGTTTTCTTCCTGATAAGGCTATTGACTTGATAGATGAAGCCGCATCGAAGTTACGACTTGAAATGGACTCCCTCCCTACCTCACTTGATGAAATAAAACGTGATATTGCCCAAAAGGAAATTGAGCGTGAAGCAATCAAGCGTGAAGGTGACACCGTCAAAGTTTCCGAAATTGAAAAAGATATCTCTCAACTTCGAGAACAAGACAAGGAACTCACTGCAAAATGGAAATCCGAGAAGGAATTACTTAACAAGATTCAGCAAAACAAGAGTGATATCGAGCAACTAAAATTTGAAGCAGAAAGAGCTGAACATGAAGGAGACTATGCTAAAGTAGCCGAAATTCGTTACTCTAAAATTCTTCAGAAAGAAAACGAAATCAAGGATCTCCACGTTAAACTTCGAGATATGCAAGGTGATGAGCCGCTTATCAAGGAGGAAGTTGATGCTGAAGACATCGCAGACATCGTATCACGTTGGACCGGAATACCAGTCACCAAGATGGTACAAAGCGAAAAGGATAAATTGTTACACCTTGAAGAAGAACTGCACAAGAGAGTTGTGGGACAAGATGAAGCAATATCAGCTATAGCAGATGCAGTGCGTAGAAACAGAGCCGGGCTTAACGACCCTCGCAGACCTATCGGATCTTTCATCTTCCTCGGTACTACCGGTGTAGGTAAGACTGAACTTGCAAAAGCACTTGCAGAGTATCTGTTTGACGATGAAAATATGATTACTCGTATTGATATGAGCGAATATCAGGAGAAACATTCTGTGAGCCGACTCGTAGGAGCGCCTCCGGGTTACGTAGGTTACGATGAAGGCGGTCAACTTACTGAGGCAGTACGTCGTAAACCATATTCAGTAGTATTGTTCGATGAAATTGAAAAAGCCCACCCTGACGTTTTCAATATTCTCCTTCAGGTACTTGATGATGGCAGACTTACTGATAACAAAGGGCGTCTCGTAAACTTCAAAAATACGATTATCATTATGACTTCAAATATGGGAAGTAGCGTAATCCGTGAAAACTTTGAGAAGATTACAGCAGAAAATCGCACCAAAGTCATTGAAGACACCAAGCAGGAAGTACTTGAAATGCTTAAGGAAAATATCCGCCCTGAGTTCTTGAACCGTATTGATGAGATCATAATGTTCACACCACTTAGTCAAGATGAAATCCTTGATGTGGTAAGACTTCAGATTGAGTCTGTAAAGAAAATGCTTGCAGCAAACGGTATCACCCTTCAAGTTACCGAGCAAGCCCTCAAGCACTTGGCGAAAGATGGTTTTGACCCGCAGTTTGGTGCAAGACCTGTCAAGAGAGTTATTCATCGTCAAATTCTGAATAAACTTTCCAAGGATATTCTTGCACAAAATGTTGATAAAGAAAAACCTATCATCATTGACGTCAAAGACGATGAACTCGTTTTCAAAAATTAATCTCATAAATTGATAAAAAGAGGCTGCGTTACTCGTAAAAGTAATGTAGCCTTTTTTTATTAAGTATATCAGACAAAAAACCGGTCAAAATTTGACCGGTCCTGACTCTTTTATAAATTTAATTTACAAAGACTTTAAAAGTCTGTCCTTCAATTCTTAATATATAAATCCCATTCATTGGTACATTAATTTTATTAGTTCTACCACTGAATAACAATTTACCGGCAGTATTATAAGCTTGAAGGAAAGTGTCATCAGATGCACCATTAACATATATTGTTCTATTCTCTATAGAAACATTTATATTATTATCAATATGTACGTCCTTTACTCCTGCTGATTCTATATGAAAAAATAGATTCCACCCTAAAGCATAATGATATTTTGATATTGACTCTTCTTTGACCTCAATAATACACTTTTCTTTATCTATTTTTTCAAATACGTCTGAGTAAGTACCATCTTGGGAATAACATACAGGTGGCTCTTTTGCTAATGATGTTATCTTATTCATATTAGTACACCACATAAACGCTCCACTCCCAATGTTTTTAAGCGATTCAGGAAGAACAATTTCTATTAATCCACTACAATCTGAAAACGCATTATTCTTAATTTCACTAACATTATCACCAAATTGCAAAACTGACAATTTGATACAATCGTAAAATGACCATTCACCTATTACAATCACAGAATTGGGAATAACCACATTATCCAAGGAAGTACATTCATAAAATGCTGCACTTCCTATTGTTTTCACCCCATCGCCTATTTTAACGCTTGCCAAATTTTCACAGCCTCGAAATGCCCAATCTCCAATACTTGTAATTTTATCATCTATACAAATAGTTTTCACAGCACTTGGAGTCCAAGGGCTCTTGTTGCTATCAAGGCTACTATAATTGTACATTTCCCCACTACCCATAAGAGTAAGATTACCTTTTTCGTCAAGATACCATACAATATTATCACCGCATTTCCCAGTAGTTTCAGGCAATGATTGAATATTTTGAAAATCACTCCAGCCTAATGCAGAATTATATTTTTCTATTGATTCTTTAGGAACTTCTACTATACATGATTCCTTATTTACTATCCAAAACACCTTACTACTGATGCCATCTCCGGAATAGCATAACGGCGGCTCTTTTGCTAAAGACGTTATCTTATTTATACTTGAGCAACAATAAAAAGCCTCATCACCGATTTGAGTTGTTCCACTACCTATAGTCAGGTTTGTCAAATTATTGCAATTTGCAAATGCTGATTTTCCTATTTTAACGACGGAGTTTGGTATAACTAATTTTGTCAAGCTTTTACAATCCGAAAAAGAATAACTACCAATTGAAGTTAATGATTCTGACATTTTAACATCAGACAATAAAGGACATTCATTGAAAGCAGAATCATCTATAATTGTTACGCTATTTGGTATTTCAACACTCATCAAGTTACTACAAAGGCTAAAAGCTTTAAAACCTATTCTACTTACGCTATTTCCAATTTTGACACTTGATAAATTATTGCATAGCCAAAAAGAATAATCTCCAATACTTGTAATTCCATCATCTATTTTAATTGATTTTACTAAACTTGAATTCCATGGGACATTGACTCCTGAATAAGGAGAGTAGTTATTCATATCCCCACTTCCAAATAACAGTAGTGTACCTGAATCGTCCAAAATCCAAGTAACGTTATTTCCACATTTTCCTGATGAATAGGCAAATATTGCCGGACAGACGAGCAATGACACCATCACTGCCGTAATAAATCTAATTTTAAGCATTTTCATATTTATATCTATTATTGATTAAGTTCTTTGTATATAGATATTAAATAAAATATTTAAATATATCTATCATTTTGTTAAGTTCCGCAAAAGTAGTGAGAATTTATTATATTTTTACCCCCCCCAGTTAAACTTTGTTAAATACCATAAATTTATTATATTCTCATAAAAATCATACTATTTGCAACTAACATTTCTATCAATTATTACAACAATTTTGTTATATTTGTAAAGAAAATAGGTTTGGCACTGTGATACCATTCCAACAATTTATATATAACTAAATTATTACAAATATGAAAGAGCTAAAATGTCCTCATTGCGGACAAGTATTTAAAGTAGATGAAGCAGACTACGCAAGTATTCTCAGCCAGGTGAAAAATTCAGAATTTGAGGCTGAAATTTCAAGACGTCTTAAAGAACTTGAAGAAAAGCACAAAGCCGAACAAGATTTGGCAGCTGCCAAAAATGAAAAATCTTTTCAAGCGCAACTATCTAAAAAAGATTTGGAAATCAGTGCTAAACAGGCCGAAATTGAACGATTGAGGATAGAAACCGAATCTCAGCTGGATATAGTAAAAAGAGAAAAAGATGCTGAAATAGAATTGCTGAAAGGCAGACTTGAAAGCATTGAAAGCCTTAAAAAAGGAGAACTTGAAGTTGCTCTCTCAGAGAAAGACAAAAAAATTGCACTGCTGAATGCTGAAATTGAAAAGTCTGATGCAAAAATTCAAATTGCCGTAATGGAAGAACGTACCAAGGCACAGAAAACCGTTCAGGAAAAAGAAACACAAATCACACAACTTCGCACTGCCGCAGATATAAAAGAAAAAGAAGTCAAACTTCACGAAGCCGAATTGGCAAAAAGACACGAAGAGGATTTACGACTTAAGCAAGAACAAATTGACTACTACAAAGACTTAAAAACACGTATGTCAACCAAAATGGTAGGTGAAACCCTCGAACAACATTGCAGCATTGAATTTGAAACGTATATACGCCCTATGATGCCGAATGCCTATTTTGATAAAGATAATGACACCCTTGAAGGCACAAAGGGAGATTTTATATTCCGTGATTCGGAAGATGGAGCTGAGTACATATCCATAATGTTTGAAATGAAAAATGAAATGGATACTACCGCTACAAAGCATAAAAATGATGATTTCCTTAAGAAACTTGATGAAGATAGGCGTAAAAAAGGATGTGAGTTCGCAGTACTCGTAAGTATGCTTGAAGCTGATAACGAACTTTACAACACCGGTATAGTCAACAAGTCACACCTCTACCCCAAGATGTACGTCATTCGCCCACAGTTTTTTATTCCATTCATAAATCTGCTCGTTCAAACATCAAAGAAAAGCCTTGAATACAAAAAACAACTTATCATAGCACAGAGCAAGGAAGTTGACGTAACAAAATTTGAAGAAAAAATAGAGTTATTCAAGAGTAATTTCGGTCGCCATTACGAATTGGCATCAAGAAAATTCAGTGATGCCATAAAACAAATTGACGATACGATATCTAAGTTACAAAAAATAAAAGAAAATTTACTCGGCTCGGAAAACAACCTTCGCTTGGCTCAACAAGACACTGAAGACCTGACAATCCGCAAACTGACATACAAAAATCCGACAATGAAGAAAAAGTTTGATGAAGCTCGAAAGGCTAAAGATTCCTTGAATTCGGATACTGATACTGCCGAAGAATAAAGTAAAGAATCCGCAAACTGTTACCCCTATGCAAAAAGGCTTTAAATTGCAGTTATTTTCAAGAAAACGCTTTTTTTACTCTTAGGTCTATACTTCCGGCTGAAGAAAATAATTTTTCTTTGGTCGGAAGACTTTTTATGATGTTTTTATTGTAAATTCAAAAATATTCACTACACTTTGCATAGTTAATATTCCCTATGTGTATTCCTCGTAAAATTATGCCAAATGGATCATCCGGTTGAACATCTTAAAGGGTACGCTGATGGTGTCGTACTTTTCAAGAAAACGAGAATGGACAATGGCAAATGGTTATATGCCTTCAGAGATCCACGCCCGGCATGTGAGCAAGAACAGGCTTACGTACTTTCAGCCGCCAAAAAGGATAAATTCGATACTCAGCGTTATGACGAACTATATAAACGTTTCGGACTTGTAGTTTTTCTATCAAAAGCCGATCTTGAGCCCCTTACCATATACAAGGCTTATATGGAACGATGGGAAATTGAGACGCTATTCTTTCTTTTTAAGAGCATCATAGACCGAGACACCATCAATGTCCATAATGATTACCGAGTATATGCCACCGAGTTTATTAATTTTTTTTCAGTTATTATCGCAACAAGGGTAAAGGAATTGTTCCGTGACAAGAAACTGTCTGAAAAATATTCCTTCAAGCAACTGATGATATACCTCTCAAGGGCAAAGAAAGTTCGTATCGGCGAGGATGATAAATGGAGAGATGCAACAACAGAAGCGTATGTCTCAGACTTATGTAAGACACTTGGCATAGTGGAATAATCTGAGGATTTTTCATTTAAAAATTAAAAAATCATTGGATCTTTGGAATAAAAACTTTAATTTTGCAACTATTATTAACTATTTAATATCAAATGTAAATGAAAAAGATTTTTACTCTTTTAGCATTACTTGTTGCAACAGTGGTCACTGTTCAAGCAACAGACGCCGTCCAAATTCACCGTACGGCAAAGGCTTTGAAAGGAGGCGTGGAATTAAAATCCGTACTAAACGCTCCTTCTAACAAAAAGGCAGTTCAGAAAGATTTCCCAACAGGAACATACAAATCCCTTGGTATGGGATATATGACAGATGATATGATTTGTCCGTTTTATTCTTTATCTCCGGTAACGTACCAAGTTGAAATACAACAAAGTGAAGAAGATCCTAATTTCTACAGAGTAATTGCTCCTTACGGAAAAAACTTCGCAACAGAAGTGAATAAGCAGCTATCCACACCACTATCGGAAAGTGAGTACGATGTTGAAGGTAATTGCTACATTGATATTGATGCAACAAACCCTGATGACGTATATTTCGCAAAAACCATGACCGGATGTGATTGGGGTAACGGAGAATTATTTATCGGTATTTCAACCAGCGGAACTGTCACATTAAAAGACGACAAATTTACAGCATCACTTAACGGTCTTGCCATCGGATTCGGCGATGGTGCTTACGCTTCAAATAAGAATGGGAAATTCCGTATTACTCTTCCCGGTGCAAAACTTGATGACTATACCATTGCACTTACTCCGGAAACACAATGTCTGACTACACTTGATTTTAAATGTAATATCAACGTTGGTAATGATGTTACCACAGTTAAATACGCAGTTGTTCAGAATATGCAGGAAGATGAAATGGTTAAGACTGTAAACAAAATTGCAGAAACTGATAACGTTTTCAAAATTCGAGGTGATTTCACTTATAAAATGGCTGAAGAAACGAATAAGGAAACTTTAATCGTTGTGGCACTTAACTCAGAAAACGCCATTGTAGGCTACGATTGGGTTACCTATTATTTTGTCAATCAATCTGATGAAGATTGGGAAAATGTAGGAGCCGCCACACTAAAAGATGCTGCTTTAATTACACTTTACAAATTGGATAGCGAGGAATTGACTTGCGAAATGCAAAGAAACACCCTTCGCCCTACTTATTACCGACTTGTAAACCCGTTCAAGAATAGCAAATATGCTTCTGAACGTTACTATCACAGTTCTCACAATCACTACATTTACATTAATGCCGATAATGCTGACTGCATATTCTTGGAAGAATCTCCGATAGGATTTGATTTCGGTCAAGGCTTGGTAAGATACACCTCATCTGCTCGCTATTATCTTGATGCAGGATTCGAACTTGAAGAATGTATTGAATTAGGCTTAGGCGCTGAATACTCTGACGGGAAACTGTCGTTCGGTGACGAAGCAATCCTTGTATCTGCACTTGGATACGATAATGGTGATTGGTACATTACCGATGCCGGAACTGAAATAGTATTACCTGACGGTGTTGATTTGTCCGGTGTAGAAAGTGTTATTGACGATAATAACGAAAATGCAAAAGTTGAACTGTACAACTTGCAAGGCATCAGAATTACAAATCCACAAGAAGGACAATTCTACATCAAGCGTCAAGGTAATAAAGTAAGCAAACTTATATTCTAAAATAAAGACGTTTTATACATATTGGAAGCGGGTTGTGTCAATATCAATTAGAACACAACCCGTTTCTATATTTTTAGGATCACAGTCCGATAAACTAAACAAAGAACTCGCCCAACCTCTTGAAAAACAGAATTTGGACTATATTCAATGGTTACAAAAAAGTTTAGCAGGCAGTAATAATTTTTTACTAAAAAAGGCTGTGTCAATAGATAACGACACAGCCTTTTGTATGTTTTTTAATTCAATATAGCTTTAAGCAGTTTCTTCCGAACTATGCTCCTTGATAAATGCCACACTAGCAGCACCGAGGATAAGTGATACACCTGCGATTATCATCATCATATATTCAGGGGCAAGTTCATTTTCATTACCCATAAGGCTTAATATATGACCACCTACTATCGCTCCTACAATTTGAGGAATACAAATAGAACAGTTAAAAAGTCCGAGATATGCACCGATATTTCCTCCTCTGAGTGAATTTGTCAGAATTGTAAACGGCCAAGCAAGCATTGCAGCCCATGCACAACCGATAAGTGCAAATGAGACAAACAGCAAATACTGATTAGTAAACAATCCGGCTGATATAAATCCTGCAGCACCGAGGAGAAGACTCAATGAGTAAGAGAATTTTCTATTTTTGAACTGAGGAAGTACCACAGCCCAGAGCACACTGCCGATTGCTTGAATTGCGAATAGAATACCTACCCAGTTTCCTGCTGCATTGTATTCGTGAGATTCAGTGTTAAGCACCACATGCGTTTGATAAGACAACTTGGAAGCATCTTTAATTTCTGCGGTTTCCACTTCATCAAGGAATAATGTTTTAGTCTTAGGATCATGAGTATAGATACCCACAAGGAGTAACTTTTCTTCGCCGTTCATTCTGCTTAGATAATCCTGAATAGCAAAGTTTGACACGCTATCCATTTCTACACCGTCTGCGACGAGTTTTGCACCGTTTAAAGCATATTCCTGACCGAATGCGTAATTCTCAACACCGTTTATGCGTTTAATCAAGCCGTTTTCCACAATAGTATCACACTTATTTTCTGCTATGGTGACAAGATTCTTTACACTCTTGAATTCACCGTCAACAGTAACACCGGCTACAACTATCTTTCCCTTCTCCAATATCAGAGTAGAATCCTCGAGCGCAATGTATTTTGCTGCATATACATTGCCGTCAGCATCTTTATAGCCATCTACTGTTACAGCCTCCGGCGTGTTGAATGCTTGCTTTGCAATAGTACCGTTTGTATAAGTCCACATAAAGAGGAATGCAAACCAACAGAAGAACTGCACAAGACCTACTGTCCAGAATGTACTCGGAGCATTTTTAAGAAGTTTAAACAAACCCGGATTCTCCTGCTTGCCATCTTCTTTCTTTTCAATCCCGTTGTACTCTGCGTATGTCTCAGGCGGCCATTCCTTCACTTTCACCATAGTATATACTACGCAGCCAAGGAGAATAAACGCACCAAGGTAGAAAGAATAAATCACAGTCTGAGGTATAACACCTTCAGCTGCTGTATTTTTAAGTCCTATCCATGTTAAGAAAAACGGAAATACATAGCCGACAATACTACCGGCGTTGCACAAAAAGGATTGTATTGAATATGCTTTGCCTTTTTGCTTTTCATTAACCATATCGCCCACAAGCATCTTGAACGGTTGCATCGCCATATTAATAGATGTATCAAGAAGCATTAATGCAAACAAGCCTGTCATTATAGCCATTGATACCGTTAGACCGAAACTTCCGGCATTCGGAAGCAGACACATCACTATTACTGCAACTAATGCACCGGCTATCAAATATGGTAAACGACGACCGATACGTGTCCATGTCTTATCACTGTACGATCCGACAAGAGGCTGAACTATCAGTCCCATCAATGGCGGCAAAATCCAAAAATAACTTAAATCGTGCGGGTCCGCACCAAGTGTAGCAAAAATTCGCGATACATTCGCGCTCTGAAGGGCGTATGCAATTTGCACACCGAAAAAGCCAAAACTTAAGTTCCACAATTTCCAAAAACCCAAATCAGGTTTATTTTTCATTATTGATGTAAATTTATTTAAATGTAAGTAATTAATTTTCTATGACATTAAAATTCCATCTTCAATGGTATTATTCATGCGGTTTTGATTAAACCTCGCAAATTTACAAAAAATGATTGGAAAACACAAAGTTTTTGCTTACTTAGACGTTTTCTTTTATTTTAAGATCGCACAAACATTAAAACAGACTGTTTTATATTTTCTAATAATACTACAAAGCTTGAAAAATAGTTCTAGTCCATTATCACCTGTTTATCAACATTTTAAAGTATATTTTTAACAACAAATTGTCAAACTATTCGACCTATTTCACTTCTTTAACGATTGGACTTGATAAAAAACAGACAAAAAAATTTGGTAGATAAAAAGATTATAACTAACTTTGCACTGCAAAAACGAAAAATCACCTTGATTTTAGTTTATGGAGAGGTGGGTGAGTGGCTGAAACCAACAGTTTGCTAAACTGTCGTAGGAGTAATCCTACCACGAGTTCGAATCTCGTCCTCTCCGCAATAAAGCCTGTTTATCAGGCTTTTGTTGTATATAGACTTAAAAAATACTTAATTTTTCACATATTTATGGGTCAGTAGAAATTTAATGGGGAAAAGTTTTCAGGAATGAAAAATAATTCTTTACTTTGAGTATGGAAAATG